>OGSJ01000943.1_pt1 | contig 10608 bp, 7 predicted proteins | sample 1573851 | NCBI WGS metagenome assembly OGSJ01 (sample SAMN03295846, study PRJEB24534) | human gut metagenome | isolation source: fecal sample 6 from infant 6 | host: Homo sapiens | place: USA: Pittsburgh, PA | collected 2014-07 | reverse complement strand
AACATACACAATCCTCCTATTTAAATGTTGTAATTATGAAACTATATTATCATATACTTGATTTTTCTCCAATATAAAATTGTATATTAATCTTTTTGTAATTGAAAATCCTTGGTGATTTTCTCGCTTATTTTCCCAATCTATCTTCAATCAATCTATAAAAAAAACTACTCAAGTACGCCGCAATGAGGTGCTTTTGAAACAAGCCTAGTTCGCCATTTTTACCACAAATTTATTCCCACTCTTCTTTTCCAAACGTACGATACATCCCAAACAATCCAAAATACTGGATAATTTTTTTAGATTATCACTAAATCTATCTAATTATAGGACGTTTTCAGATTTTTAGACACGTCGCAACTCCAGTACCTGAGAAAAATTAACATCTTTTTAATTTTACATTTAATTTTTAAATTCTAATTATAATTATCTAAGTAATTTATAATAGTATTCTAAAACTTTATATTGCTCTTTTATTTCTTTAATTTGCATATATTTTTTCATGTAATCAAAATTCAAAATCTCTTAAATCATTAATTGGTAACAATATTTTTTGTCTATTCATCTTTGATGTATTAAATTTATATCCATGAGCATATTTATCTTTATTATTGAAGTATTTCCTGTTTTAGAAATAAATAAGTGTACTCATTTTTTTTACCTTATTCTTCCAATTAAGGTAAATATTATCCCCACGTGTGCGGATATAACCATTCTTTGCCAGCAGCTGTTATTTCTCGACCAGGATCATCCCCGCGTGTGCGGGTATAACTTGGCGGAATGACAAGAGAACAAGTAGAAAACAGGATCATCCCCGCGTGTGCGGGTATAACTTATTCACCCATGATTGCTTTCTCTTAGGTAGAGGATCATCCCCGCGTGTGCGGGTATAACGCGTTGTCTGATAATGCTTTGCTCATCAACTTAGGATCATCCCCGCGTGTGCGGGTATAACAAGTTACAGTTCATAAAACAACAAAAGCGGGAAGGATCATCCCCGCGTGTGCGGGTATAACTTGCACAAGACCACATTATAGAGTCAACATTCGGGATCATCCCCGCGTGTGCGGGTATAACGACAAGGCTTTATCTGAAGCAGTAAAAGAAAAAGGATCATCCCCGCGTGTGCGGGTATAACTTGAACCAGAACTAAAAGAGACTGCGCATTGTAGGATCATCCCCGCGTGTGCGGGTATAACGCGTAGAGTGTTTGGAAATGGCTTATGAGAAGAGGATCATCCCCGCGTGTGCGGGTATAACCAGCTATTATCCAGTCACCTGGTTTGATGTCAAGGATCATCCCCGCGTGTGCGGGTATAACAACTTAGAAATACCATCTTCTGATAAATCACCAGGATCATCCCCGCGTGTGCGGGTATAACCGTTTTTAAACTATTTGTAAATATACTCATTTAGGATCATCCCCGCGTGTGCGGGTATAACATTTTAAAAGCACGTTTCGCTCAATCTTAGGTAGGATCATCCCCGCGTGTGCGGGTATAACGAAAAACAATTTATGAAATTTATTGAGGAAGTGGGATCATCCCCGCGTGTGCGGGTATAACTATATAATTTTATACTCGTCATTGATTACTCTAGGATCATCCCCGCGTGTGCGGGTATAACTCTGATTAGACTTTCTTCAAATCTTCTTGATTGGGATCATCCCCGCGTGTGCGGGTATAACTACAAACTCAATCCGAAGTCCTCTAATGCTTTAGGATCATCCCCGCGTGTGCGGGTATAACGAAAAACAATTTATGAAATTTATTGAGGAAGTGGGATCATCCCCGCGTGTGCGGGTATAACATGCAATTTTCTGATAGTTTGCCACAAAATGTAGGATCATCCCCGCGTGTGCGGGTATAACTCCAACGTTGCTACAAACTCATATTCTTTTATAGGATCATCCCCGCGTGTGCGGGTATAACGAAAAGTATTGACAAGGTGAAAAATAAAGTGTAGGATCATCCCCGCGTGTGCGGGTATAACTAAAAGTTTACAAGCTTTTGAAATTTCATTTTGGGATCATCCCCGCGTGTGCGGGTATAACGTCAAGGACGCAGGAATCAGCCTAGGTCAAGCAGGATCATCCCCGCGTGTGCGGGTATAACGCACATCTTTTGGTACTTGACGAGTTAGCAAAAGGATCATCCCCGCGTGTGCGGGTATAACTTACAGACTTTATCGAATTAAATACACTTGTAAGGATCATCCCCGCGTGTGCGGGTATAACTGGTATTCTTCATCTAAATAAGTTACAACAGTAGGATCATCCCCGCGTGTGCGGGTATAACGCTTCGAGCTTATCATTAGATTCGTATACTCCAGGATCATCCCCGCGTGTGCGGGTATAACGAAACAAGTGAACTATCAACAAAATATTCTGAAGGATCATCCCCGCGTGTGCGGGTATAACCTTTGCACTTTTGCCTAAACTACCTCTTAATTGGGATCATCCCCGCGTGTGCGGGTATAACAAACAATAATCTCTCAAATCTAAGTTTCTAGCAGGATCATCCCCGCGTGTGCGGGTATAACTCTTGACTCTAAACTGTTGAGTTTGCCATTCAAGGATCATCCCCGCGTGTGCGGGTATAACGTACTTGCTTTACCGTTTAATGTCGTTTGTAGAGGATCATCCCCGCGTGTGCGGGTATAACTTTAATATATTTCTGAATTTCTTCAGCACTTAAGGATCATCCCCGCGTGTGCGGGTATAACATTAAAAAGATCCTGTTATTTTGCCAATTTAAATCTTGTTTCTAATGAGTTTCATTCACTTTAATTTTTTAGTGTTTTATTAAGCTTGTCTAGTTTTGCTATTAGTTTTTGAATTATCATAACATCTTCTAGTGCCCTATGAGGCACTTTTTCTTTTATTCCATATTCTTCGGTCACAGTTTCTAGCTTATAATTTTTTAGAAACAACTTATCATTTTTTACATATTTCATAACGTCATAAGTCATGTTTTTTACTTTTGGCTTTTTCTGTCTCTTTAAAGCCTCATTTATAAATTTAATGTCAAAATTTATGTTATAGCCTACTAGCATATCTTCTCCTATGAAGTCCATAATTTCATTTATGGCCGTTTCTTCTGTTTTTCCTTTTTTTATATCTTCATCGCTTATTCCAGTTAAGTCTCTTATTTTTTGTGGAATATTTATTTCCTGCCTTATTAGTGTAGAGTATTCCTTGCTATCTTTGCCAGTCCTTATGGCCCCTATTTCTATTATCCTGTCGTTTATTGGGTCAAGCCCTGTAGTTTCCAGATCTATTATTACATAGGTTTTGGTGTTTTCCTGTGATTTTAATCCAGAATATTTTTTTGTCTTTCTCATTTTAGCAGCCTTGCTAAAACCAAGTTTATTTTCTTTTTTACTTTCTTTGGGATTGGTTGGTGTAAATACCAAGGGGATTCCGTCAAAATCAATTGAAATTTTATTTGAATTGTGGGTTTCAAATTTATAACCTATTTCATTTCTGTAGGCATAGGTCATTGTGGCTTCCCCACTTCCTACGCTTTCTACGACCCTGTCCCATAGTTCTTCTCTTATTTTTGTGTTAAAATTTCCTACATAGACTCCAGTTGATATTTCCTGCATCCATTTTGTAAGGTCTCCCCTTAATGATGGCGGGGAATTTTTTAAGGTTATTACTGTAAGTGCCATATTAAATTTCTCTATAGCTTATGCCATGTTTGGCATTTTTTTCTTTGTCATCCCAAAGTTCTATGATTTCAGTGGGTATTTTATGTTCTTCAGATATATCCATCAAATCTTGTAGGTCTTCTACAATTTTTTGTATCAATTTCCCATCGACCATCCTATCTCTAAGACTCAGTCTAGAGAGTTTTCCTATATCATCACCTTCTTTGTATTTGCTTGCTAATTCAAAGGCTAGGGGAATTGTTATTTCTGCCTTATAAAGGTCGGCTATATCGTAGACAAAAGACTTATCATGACCTGTGTGGACAAAGCCAAGGCCTGGGCTCATGCCCAAAGCAACTATCACACTGTGACAGACTCCGTACAACGACACATTTAGGGCAGAAAGGGCCTGATTTACTGGATCTCCATCTTCAAAATCATCGACCTTGTAGTCTCTTTTATCCCATTTTACATTAAATTTTTTGGAATAGTCACGATAAACTTTTCTAATTCTCGAGCCTTCCCTACCACGAAGTTGCTGCATGGTTAGGTTTGAAACGTCTTCTCCTTTAAAACGCATGGCGTACATTTTCCTTGCAACATCAAGTCTCGTCCTTTTATTCGAAACTAATTTGGCTTGATTTTCTAAAAACCTAGTTGAATGAGCAAGACTTCTGCCATGGGCATAGTACCTGACACCTCTTTCACCTACCCAAATTACTGACGTGCCTACATCCCCAAGTATTTCCATGGCCCTGTGGCTTATATCTGTGCCTGGCCCAAGCATGAGGACACCAATTAGAGAAACAGGTATATTTACAAGACCACGGTAGTCGCTAACTGTGATTGCGCTATCAATCCTATTTATTTTTGCGTGTTCAACATAGATAAAGCTTACCCTATCAGATATTCTTGGCAGTTCTGACAGTTCTGTCTTTTTTGCTCCTGCTATATTTTTCATTTTTCTGGTATTATTGTCAAAAACCCACAGCCGTAGGCTTTTTTCTTGCCAATCCCATTTATAAGGGAAGTTTTAAATTTTTCTAAATCTGTAATAGTGAGTATCCCTTCATAGGTCGCACTCACAATGTCTTTCTTAGATTTTTTTGTTTCACCCTTGTCGGTATGCATAAAATATTCTTTATCTATCTTGCTTATCTCAAATTCACCTAGCTTAACTTCAAAGCCATTTCTTGCTGCCTTATCAATTAAAAATTCATTTAATTCCTCATTAGCAACTGGCATAATTCGCCCACGCTTATTAGGACTTTTCTCATCTTTATAGGCTCTGACTGTATTTAATTTTATCTTAAATTTTGCCATCATTCCTTCCTTCAAAGAATCTAGAAATTCATCATAGCTCTTAACCCATACTGAGGACTTTAGCCCGTATTTTTCAAGCTTTTCTGTATCAGGCTTATTTTCGCTTAGGACTAGGAGGTAATATTTGTCATAAATATTATCTATCCTCCACAGTTTTCTAGGACGATTTTCATTTGAGCTTGAATTTGAAAAAGAATCCTCCACCCAAGCGTGGTAGCAACCCAGATGAGTAAGATCTTTCATCTTTTTTCTGTTGGTTATATCTATTTCAACTCTTGATAAATACATATCCTAACCCTCCAAGCTTTCAAAAAAGTCAAGTGGTTCATCATCGGCCTCTGCCATAATAATGCTAGATCTCGCTTCAAATCTCGGTCCAAGCTTACGCTCTTTTTGTGAAAAGGAAACAACTCTGTCATTTCTTATTGTGTAAGAATTTTCTGGCAAGAGGTCCTTATCAGCATAGATATCTGCGCGATAATTTTTATTTTTCTTTTTATACCAATTAGATGCTTGCCAGTCAAGATTCTTTAAAGCTTCTATCGGGCCGCCTTCACTTACAAATAAGATGAACTTTGCAGGCAATGGACAAGAGCGTCTTCCCATAAAGGGTTGGAAATATGGGTACTTTAAACCTTGAAGGATTTCTTCCATCCACTCGTCATCTGCATGAGAGATAGCTACTACAAAAACTGCGTCTTCCATATAATAACGATCTGTTACATAAGTTTTTTCAAGCTCTCCATTTTGATTTACTTTTCTAGCTATATGATAGTCTTTTTTTAGGACTCCCTCTTGGTCGACTCTTACAGCAAAATCAAGATCATTTAATTTTTGTATTTTCTCATCTTCATCACGATTATAACCTAGACTTGCAGCAATTATACCAATAATTCCAGATTTGGATGGATAATAGTCGCTTGTCCTCGTTTCAAAACGAGATGAAGTCCCCCATGATTGCATGGGACCTGCTAATTTTAATAAGATAGTTTTCACCATTATCACCTAGGCTTCTATGTTTTTTTCTATCTCTTTGCCCAAGTCATCTAGGAGTTCATTTAGACTTGCTTCTGACTTTCCTATCTCATTTACTTCTATATTGTCTAAAATTAGGTAGGCTGTAAAGATTGGTTTATCAAGGATTTTGTCGTATTTTGTGTATTCAGCAAAAAGTTTTTCTATTGATTTATCAACATAGCCATTGTCTGATTTAATTGGCTCTTCAAAGGCGCTTACCATGTTAAGAGGTCTGTCAGACCTTAGACTTACAACTATTGCTTGGGGTAGGGTTTGGTTGGCAAAGGTGTTTATTTTTCCAGTTGGCATAGATTCTACAAAAGATTTTACAAAAAGTTTAGTTGCATTTATAGTCTCTTCTTTGTCTGTTAGTTGTCTATAAAAATCGTGAAGGGCAATATTTGCATAACGGTAGAGGGTTGATGAATTGTATTCAACTGTACCAAGCATGCCAGCTCCCGCATTATCTTCTGGAGCTAGGTCATCAACAGCTGTAAAAAAGTCAAATTCACTTTGGATGGCATGGGTTGAAATAGAGTGGGCTACTTGGCTAGATGCATCTTCATTTAAGATTGCATTATCAGCTACCATTCTTCCAAATAATGCTATATCAATTGAAATATCATCGTTTAATATAGATTCAAGTTGTTTTTTATCAGCAACTTTATCAATACTAGCTTGGGCAAGTTTTTCTGCTTGCTTGTCGCTTAAAAAGAATAAGGCTTTGGCTTTTTGTTCTTTAGTTGAAATTTTTGCAGCATTTATAGTTTTATCAGCCATAACCATAGCATCTTCTATGCTTATTGACCCATCTTTTTCTACAATTTTATTAGCCACATATTTAACAATTTCAAGTGACCTTATACCTACATTTGCTATATCGCCATTTTCATTAAAGTATTTCCTAATAGCCCTCTTCCAAGATTGAGAACTAACCCTAGCCCTGGTTACTCCGCCGTATTGGGCAGTTTTTGGACTTCCTGTATCGTCCCTATTGATATTTGCTGGCGGTACGGTTTGGATAGCGTGGATATCTAGAAATAGTCTGTTGTTAATTTTGTTTTGCATTGTTATTTTCTCCTTCTTTTTTATTGAATTTGTAATAAGATCTTGACCATTTGATTTTGAGCCCTTCTCTTTGATTTTTCAAAAACCAATAAAGGTCATCGGCAAGGCTAGCGTAATCAACCTTGGCATCAGATTTAGACTTCAAAAGTTTTATCATCTGTCTTAGGTGATGGCTTAATTCTTCGAAATTACTTGATGTTATCATGGCATTAAACCTTCTATCGATTGCTTTACTATCATCTTCATTCTTTCTCATAGTAGCCAAGGCATCTCCTAGGTTTTGCCTTCTCTCTCCTTCTTCGTAGTCAAGCTTCAATACCGTATTTGTATTGGCTTGTTGGTGGAGGGCGTACATTTGAACAGCTGTTAGGATTGCCTTTTCATAATCATTTAGATTTTTATTGAAGCCTAAAAATTCTTCTGGAATATTTTGAAAAACAAAGGCCAAAGCATCCATATTAACAGATGAATCTTTGTTAATCGAATTTCTAATATTAGCAAAGATAGCCTTGGTGCTTGGCTTATCTCTTGTATTGTCAAGGCTTCTTAAAATCCTTGCCGTTTCCTTATAAACATTTAATTTAGAATCTTCCATTCCTACCTCCTTTATAATTCTTTGTTTATCCTTGCCTTCAGATCATTTAATATTAAAGCAACATTTCTATATTGTTTTTTCTTATTTATCTCAAACTCTACACCTATATAATATTTATCGCTTAATTCAGAGCAAATCTTTTCAACTTCTTCCATTACTATCTTTTTAAATATCTTAAACCATTCATCTATTTTTTCATCTTTATTTTCACTATATTCAATCGAACTTAGCCAATCTCTAAAAGGTTGGTCTATTTTATAATACAAAGATTCTAAGTATATGTTAGTTTCATTTTTAAATTTCTTATTTTGCGATTTTTGTATTTTAATTAATTCATTTGCAAAATTAAAATAGTCAGTTTCTAAAAAGCGCTTTGTCTTACCTATAGCATCATCTATTCTACTAATCCATAACTTATCCGATGAATTATTTGATATTTCATAATTTACTATCAACTCATCATATATTTCATTTTTCATACTATTAGAAGATGTGCTATCACTTTTAATTCCCATACCAACAAGCTTCACTTTAGTATCATTAATAAACCCTGAAATTATATCCATCCAATCAACAATATAAGGAGTTTTATACTTATTCAATGAATGATTTTTATTATATATCATACCAAAATTACGCCATAATGATTCATGAGGATTATTTTCCACAGGGACAAATATATCATCGTTCTTACCTATGTTTTTCCAAATAGTCATACATTCTAAATAGTTTTCTTTTTTATCTAAAAGCGGTAGCTGAATTACTTCTAAATATCTGCCATATTCATTTTCTGTCTTAGAAATCCTTATAGCTCGGCTATAGTCAGTATATAATCTAGCTAAGTTATCTATTTTGCTATCATTTAAATAAAATTTTATATTTTCTTCTGGAGTATTCTCCCAAGCTGGACTTTGAATATCTGTTGTAAACTTTTTGCTTGGATGAACTAAGACAAGGTTTAGAAGTAATGTTTTAAATAAATTGTCTGTTTTATAATGCAATCCACCTATTGAATATAACCAGCCCTTATGTCCGTCATATTTTTCAATATTTTTAATTTCTTTAAAAGATTTTATTTTTGTTTTATCCGGAGTAGAAGTATAGCCCATAAAATTAATTATCCATCTGGTCAATTGAGCATTTGTTAATTTATCTCTAAAAGGATTTTCTTCATCATTGACCATGGAAAACATTGCTGTATTCTTACCAGTTTCAGAAATTGTTCTATTGATGGTTTTAAAAGACATCTGGCTTACTTTATCAGTCGAACCACTTTGATTATATAATTCACATATCCCTGAAAAATCTTCTTTTACTTGATAAAAAGGATATTCGTCATCAAAAAGATAAAACCTATCGTGCCAACATTCTAAATAGGCTATTACTACTTCAGGAAACTTACCTTTCTCCCAAAGATTAGCCCAAGTTTCCATCAATTTTCTTCTATATTTAGATTCATCTTCTTTTAAAATAGATTCTGTCTGCTGCATTTTATCATTTAGTATAACCATTTCATAAGGCTTTCCATCTGCATCATACCTTGAGAAAACCGTATGAAGAATGGCTAGTAAAAATCTCATCACTGCAAAATTTTGAGTTGGCATTTCCCCAGCTAGGTCCAAGTAATTCTGGCAATTTTTAAAAAATTCTCTCAAGCCAACAAGCTTCGTTGTTCCCTTATAGTCCGTTACTACCGATATCCAGGGTTCGTCAATTAGGTTAAATTCACTCATCTTTCTCCTCCTTTTTTACGATTAAACCATACTTTTCATCATAAAGTAAAAGCTTATCTCCCAGCCTAAATTCATTGTTTGAATCAAATATTATCGCCAAAGAATTTTTAAGCCAAGCTTGGTTGTCCCAGTCAGACAAATTTTCTAGATAATACTTTTCCAAATCTTCTATCATCTTGTCAATTATATACTCATTATCTTTATCATAATAAACAACATTTGGTAATTTTATGGTCCTTTTCGCTATTTCCATAGCAGTTTTATTGTCAGATGGATTAAGGATTCCTCCTTGATCAAAGAATTCATAACCGCCTTGGCAAGCCTTAAGAGCAATTACTTCTATAGAATCAGTACTGTCACGCACTTTTCCTCCAGCTTTTATGTCTGAAATTTCTACAATTCTTTCTGAATTATTAAACAACTCATGAATATTAAACTCAGGTTCAATGTAATCAATTTCTGGTATGTCAATTCTATAATTATCTGCTTTTCCTACTTTATCCGAAATTCTTTTATTGTTTGCTTTTTTATAGACTTCATATTTTCTTTTATAATTTTCTTCTAAATACAAATCCCCACATCCATAAACAAGCTGTACTAAGTGGGAAATATCATTTGGCAATTTTATTTTTTCTGGTAAATAATACTCAGTCCTAAATAAAATATAAGGTGAATATACAAAACTACTTCCCTTATCGAAATCGTAGCCTCCACAATTAAGAACATAAACCTTTGGATTTTTAAGATTTTCTGGTCTTTTGGTCTCCTTGTGCCTGTGGAGCCTACCCATTCTCTGAAGGATCAAGTCCATTGGTGCAAGGTCTGTAATTAAAATATCAAAATCAATATCCAGAGATTGCTCAATTACCTGAGTACCTATTACGATTTTAAAATCAGGCCTATTGCTGTTTTTACCAATGGTTTCTATCAAGTTTTTTTCTTTTTTATACCTATCGGTTGCTATAAAAGATGAATGTAAAATCTCAACAGCATCTTCCCCAAAAGATTCGATACACTGTCTGGCAAAATCCTGGGCCTTCCTAACTGTATTTACTATCACGCCCACAACTCCGCCCTCCGGAGTCTCTTCCTTGATTAGGCCAACTAGGTCTTCGCTTTGATTCTTAGATTTTTTAATTATTTGATAAACTCTTCCAGCTTCTTTATTAAAATCAGAAAACTGTTTTATAGTCGCCCCGTCATTGTAAGTTAAAAGTGGGT
>OGSJ01000938.1_pt1 | contig 10651 bp, 14 predicted proteins | sample 1573851 | NCBI WGS metagenome assembly OGSJ01 (sample SAMN03295846, study PRJEB24534) | human gut metagenome | isolation source: fecal sample 6 from infant 6 | host: Homo sapiens | place: USA: Pittsburgh, PA | collected 2014-07 | reverse complement strand
GATAATTATCAAGAATTAGCAATGGTAACTAAAAACAATAACTTATCATTAAATGAGCAAATTTTAAATGCGGCTTTAGGTTTAGCCGGTGAAGCCGGTGAAGTTGCAGACATGGTTAAAAAATGGAAATTTCAAGGTCATCTGCTTGATCCTAAAGACATCGCTAAAGAACTAGGTGACATCTGCTGGTATGTTGCCCTGATGAGCGAATCAATCGGACTGTCATTTAATGAGATTTTAGAAATGAATATTGAAAAGCTAAAAAAGCGCTACCCGGAAGGCTTTAGCGCTGAAAGGAGTATCAACCGTGATTAAAATAGACAACATTGAAACGCTAGGATGGAAACACGCTGTCAGAGGAATGCGGAACCCACTTGATAGTCATATTTTATCAGACAGCCGCTGGGGGCCAACAGGTTATGAAATCGGTAAAGCTGATTTTAATCTGATGAAAAGATTAAGCAAGGCTGGTAACGATCATGCTAAATACTTGCGCATGATTGTAATCTATATGGATATTAATGCACCGCTTTATTGGTGGAAACAAATGGACCAGTATAAAACAGGTACAGTGACAAATTCTTATTCTACAATGCACACCATTCATAAAAAACCGCTAACCGCTAATGACTTTAGCGGCGAAAACGTCAAGCAAGATTATATTGACGGTCTAAATTATTTAAGGGAAAAATTTAATACAACTTCAGGCCAAAAGTATTGGCACGCTTTAATTGATACATTGCCGTCTGCATACATGCAAAAGCGCACCTGGATGGGAAATTATCAGGTCCTGAAGAATATTTACAAGTCACGTAAAAATCACAAATTAAGCGAATGGCATGATTTTTGCGATGTCATCGAGCGTTTACCCTATAGTCAAATTATCACGCTTTAATTTGGAAGGTGTTTATGCTATGAAACTAAAAAGATGTCTTAATTGCATTCACATTAAAAAACTAAAAGGGTTTAAAAATTATGGGTATTGTAATTTTTATACTGATTATGTTGATTTCAAGGGATTTTGCGACAACTTCCAACGAGGTGATAAAGATACTAAAGCTATTAAACGGTGATTGCCTAGAATTAATTGAATCTATTGACGATAAATCAATAGATATGATTTTTACAGATTTACCCTATGGGACAACCGCATGCAAATGGGACAGCATTATTCCACTTGATAAAATGTGGGAACAATACGAACGTGTTATAAAAGACAACGGCGCAATCGTCTTGACTGCTAGTCAACCTTTTACTACTAAGCTAATCAACAGCAACATGAAACTTTTCAGGTACGAATGGATTTGGCAAAAAGAACAGGGTACGAATTTTCTTAATGCCAGGGTTCAGCCACTAAAAGTCCATGAAAATATTTGTGTATTTTATAAAAAACTACCTAAATACAATCCGCAATTTACAAAAGACAAACCATATTACAGGACCGGCAGTAGCGGTACATCAGGTGATGTAACAGGTAATCTTAAAAAAATCAGCACGACCAATGACGGCAGACGGTATCCAATATCTATTCAAAAATTCAAACGTGAACGTGGCTATCATCCGACACAAAAACCGGTTGAATTGGTGAAGTACATGATTAAAACCTATACCGATGAAGGCGATGTGGTACTAGATAGTTGCATGGGTAGCGGTACGACAGGTGTAGCATGTCGAGAATTAAACCGCAATTTCATTGGTATTGAATTAGACACTGTTTATTTTAATATATCACGGTGGAGAATTATACAGATAGATAAAAATATAGTATAAATTTTAATAAACGGAAAAAATTTAAAAGGAAGAAAATTAGCACATAAGAATAAAGGAGAAAATATGCGAGGATATAAAGCATTTAATAGCGACTTAACGTGTCGTGGATTTCAGTACGAAATCGGCGAAACCTATATTCTTGAGGATTATGAAAGTTTTGCGCTTTGTGTATACGGATTTCATTTTTACCCGGACATTGTTAGCTGTTATAAGGACTATATAGCCGATGATGAAACTAGAATATGTGAAATTGAGGCATTAGGCGAAATACAAAACCTCAACGATAGTTATGAAAATGTGACGAATGAGATAAAAATAATCCGTGAGATTACAGGTCCCGAAAAACATTGTAATTTAACCGAGCAGGACGGATATTTAAACTCAGGTTACTGCAACTCAGGTAACCGTAACTCAGGGGACTGTAATGCCGGTTGCTACAATACAGGGGACAATAATTCTGGTAGCTATAACTCTGGTTCTTACAATTCTGGCAATCAAAACTCCGGCATGGGTAATTCTGGCAATCGAAACTCCGGAGACGATAACACTGGGGATTGTAATTCCGGCTGTAACAATTCCGGCTGTAACAATTCCGGCGATTATAACTCCGGCAATTACAATTCTGGCTGTTTTAACACCAACGACAATCCAACAATAATGATGTTTAACAAACCAAGCGGTTGGACAGCGCAAGACTGGACTAAATCGCTGGCCCGATCGATTATATCACAACTCTCTTGGGACGGAGAAGAATATAAGCAAGACCTTTGGGATAAGCTTGATAAAAAAGACAAGGCAACCGTGATGAGCCTGCCAAATTTTGACGCCGGCATTTTCGAAGAATGCACCGGCATACGAGTTAAGTAAAGTTGAGTAAAACGGAGTAAACGTGAGTTTTTTGAAGAGTTAAGGCATAGGTTTGCAGTGCTAGGATACTATGAGTAAGCACAAACAACAAGTAATAGTATAAAGTTATAGGCAAAGTTATTGTAACAGATGTAACAGATGTAACAGATGTATCTGTTACACCTCAAACACGCATGGTTGACACGTTTCTAGGGGGTGTAACAGATGTAACAGATGTCCTACCTTGAAAATAATTTACTCAAAATCTATATAATAAATAAAAAATTATATAAGAATTATACATCATCTGTTACATTTTCGATTTCAGGGGCCTCAAACACGCATGGTTGACGTAAAAAAAGGTGTAACAGATGATCTGTTACATCTGTTACAACATCTGTTACAAAAGGGGTGATTTATATCATAAAAGAATATATAAGTGACTTTGTAGAAAAACGTGAAAGATTTTTAGTCACTGAAGAAAAAATAAGGACGTTAAGAAATCAATCGTTATGTATAAGTAGCCCAACAATTAAAGAGGACTTTATTAAATCAGGCGGCATACATGACAGTATGAAGGTTGTTGATGAATATATAGACCTTGAAAACAAAAAGCTATTGAAGCAACAAAAAGAATACATTGAAGCAATGTTAAACTTTATAGAATTAAGTAATGCATTGAGTAGCGAACGGAAAAGAAACATCATCAAGAAAAGATACATTGATCAGCTTGAGATGAAAGATATAGCAATAGAAGAAGATATAACCTATAACTATTGTTATCAACTTGAGAAGATAGCATTGCAGGAACTCGACATAATCTTAAAAAGTCGTAAAAAGTTATAATTGTATCGTAATAACAAATGTAGTAAAGTATAAGGTGAAGATAGTGTTTAAGTATGATAAGAAGTGGAAACGGAAAGCAGAAGTAATTAAAAAGAGGGACGGATACATATGTCAGATATGTAAGCGTCAAGGTAAGATTGTAGACGGTACATTAGTACATCACATCTACCCTACAGATAGATTCCCTCAATTAGGTATGGACAGTGACAACCTGATAACGATATGCAAGGATTGTCACGAAAGATTACACGACAGAAAGACAGGACAGTTAACAGCAGAAGGTCAAGCACTGAAGAAGTGGAAGGGTCAAACCGTGAAAGTTATCAATGTACATGGCGCACCATGTTCAGGTAAAACAACATACGTTGAAAGTATAGCAGGACGTAATGACATCATCTATGATTATGACAAGCTGGCTAAAGCGATGACCGTTAATGATATGCATGATAACAACCCTGCATTGATTGATTTACTATTACAGTATCGAGCATTGTTATTACATGAGTTATCAAGCAACAACAGTTTTGATAATGCTTTTATCATCAGTGTTTATCCAATTGACCTACAGGACTTCTACAATGCGGAATATTATCATGTTGACACAAAAAAAGAAATTTGTTTGCAGAGAGCAAGAACAGAAAAAACAAAACAGCTGATAGAAAAATATTTTACCCCCCCTGATACTTATTAAATATATCTGTCGGGGATAACGGTGGAAGGGGGAGGTTTTTCCCCCTGTAGCATATTTTTTAACACTTTAAAGGAGTGAAGCGAATGGCAAAGTCACCAACCCATAGGAAAAAAACAAAACAAGCTATGGAAACGCTGGGGATTTACAAACCTGAATTTGATGACATCATCAGCCGTTTTGCTGAACTCAATGAACAATACGATGAATTACAAAGTCAATTTAAAAAATCAGGTTATCAAATTCAAGACGAAAACGGAAAGCGTTTGCCGATTGTTGTAACTTTAGAGAGTTTACGAAAAGACATTTTGAGTTACGCAAAAGAATTGGGAATAACACCACATGGACTTTTAAAATTTGATGAATCAGCTTTTACCACTCAAAAAACCAATAAATTTGATAAGGTTATGGACAAATTATTGAATGAATAGTGTACTAAAAGGCGTTTATGGTAGACAAGTTTTAGATTATACGAAAGACATTTTGAGTGGTAAAAAAATAGCATGTGATGAAATTAAATTGATGTGCGAACGCTTTAAAAGAGATTTAAAAAACACAGACTACAGCTTTAAACCTGATGAAGCAGACTTTGTAATTGACTATATCGAAAATACATTCATACACCAAAAAGGTGAAACACTTGAAGGCTTGCCGTTAAAAGGCAAGCCGTTTTTATTAGAACCGTGGCAAAAATTTATTGTCTACAACATTTTAGGGTTTTATAAAAAGAACACATCTGAAAGACGCTTTAAAGAAGCGTTTATTTTTATTCCTAGAAAGAACGGCAAAACTTTATTTGTGTCTGCATTAAGTTGGGCGCTAGGTGTGCTTGAAAGAAAATCAGGTTCAACCGTTTACATTGTTGGCGCTTCGTTAAGGCAAGCAATGCAGTCTTATGAAAATATTAAGGGCAATTTAGTTTTAAATTTGTACGGTAATGAAAAAGAAGCTAAAAAAGCCGGTTGGCGCTTACTTGATAACAACATGGAACATAGCATTGAACATCCTGATTTTTACGGCGGCTCTTTAAAAATTGAAGCTTTAGCAGCTAATCCTGATAAACACGATTCGCTGAACTCGAACATTCAAATTTGCGATGAATTACATGCGTATAAAAATGCTAAACAATACAACGTCATCAGGGAAAGCGGAAAAGCATATACAAATAAATTATGTATCGGTATCAGTACTGCAGGCGATAATGTAAATTCGTTTTGCTATAGCAGATTACAATACTGCATTAAAATTTTAAATCAAGCTGTAGAAAATGAAGCACTATTTGTTTTTATTGCTAAAGCACCGGAACAAAAAACAAATGTTGATTACACCGATCCAAAAATACATGAGATGGCAAACCCTAATTATGGGGTGACCATCAGACCTGCTGATATGTTAAGTGACAGCATAGAAGCACAAGATGACCCACAACAGCGAAAAGATTTTTTTGCTAAATCCTTGAACATTTACACGTCATCGGTAGACGCCTATTTTGACATCAATATCTTTAAAGAAAGTGATAGTCAATACAAGTGGACCTTAGAGCAATTGGCCAATATGCCTATTGTTTGGTTTGGTGGTGCAGATTTATCTAAAATGCACGACTTAACAGCAGTTGCATTACACGGACAATATAAAGATATTGATGTATCCATCACTCATGCCTTTTTCCCAAAAGCTAGAGCATGGATAAAACAAGATGAAGATAACATCCCTATCTTTGGATGGGAAGAAGAAGGATATTTAACGCTTACTAATAGCGAAACAACCCAATATCAAGACGTTATCGACTGGTTTATTATGATGAGAAAAAAAGGTTTTAAGATTAAACAAGTCGGGTTTGATGTTAAATTTGGTAAAGAATTTTATTTAGGTATGAAGAAAGCCAATTTTAAAATCATCAATGAACCACAGCTATATTATTTAAAATCGCAAGGTTTCAGACATGTTGAAATGCAAGCTAGAAACCGCAAGTTTTATTATCTAAATAATAAAGCCTATGAATATTGCGTTAGTAATGTAAAAGGGATTGAAAGAACTGATGACGCAATAGCTTATGAGAAAGTAACGCCAAACAGTAGAATTGACATGTTTGACGCAGATGTTTTTGCAACGATCAGAATGCTAAACAATATGGAAAAGACAAAACAAGCTATTGACTTTTTAAAGGGGTGAGAATGATTTTTGAAAAAATAAGTAATTTATTTGACAAAAAAGAACCAACTAAAAAAGAACCAACCCAACAAGAAATTTGGCTGGACCAATTAAATCAAATGGTGTCAAATTATACACCTATCGTTGATACACCTGAAGTACAAATAGCACTTGATAGGATAGCTGAATTAATTGGTTCTATGACAATTCACCTGAAGAAAAACACTGAAAAAGGTGATGAACGTGTAGTAAACGGTTTAAGCCGGAAGATTGATATTGAACCGAATAGCAAGATGACACGCAGTATTTTAATTCAAGGTATTGTGAAAAATATGCTGATTTACGGCAATGCTATTGTGGTCCCGACTTATACAAAAGAAGGTTATATTGACGAATTAAAGCCATTAGATATGCGTGGAATCACGTTTGTTGAAAATGAAACCGGCTATAGAATCAAAACTATAGATGGGGTTGAAATCAACAATGATGAATTTTTGCATTTTAGATTAAATCCTGATTTGAATAGGCCTTATGTCGGTAGGGGTTACAAGGTTTATCTAAAAGACGTGACGGACCAGCTAAACACATCTAGGTCAACCATTACCGATTTTATGAACAACAGAATGATCCCATCAGTAGTAATTAGGGTTGACGCTTTAACAGATGAGTTTAAAGAAGAAGCTGGTAAAGAAAGTATCTATAATCAGTATGTTAAAAGAACGTCTGCAGGGCAACCATGGATCATTCCAGCTGATTTGATTGATATTCAAACGATTGCACCACTATCACTTAAAGACATTGCCATTGATGATACTGTCAAATTAGGTAAAGAAACAGTGGCTAATATCTTTGGTATGCCTGCTTTTTTGTTAGGTATCGGCGAGTTTGAAGAAAAAGCCTATAATCATTTTATACGTACAAGGATAATGAGCATAGGTAAAATCATATCTGAAGAACTTACTAAAAAATTATTATTTGATCCCGACTTGTACTTTAAATTAAATCCTAGAAGCTTATACGCTTATGACACTATGGAGTTAGCGAACGTTGGCGCTGACATGTTTACAAAAGGGATTATGACCGGTAATGAAGTACGTGATTGGCTAGATTTGAGCCACAAAGACGGTTTAGACGAATTAATTATTTTAGAAAACTATATCAATTTAGATGATATTGACAAGCAAGGAAAATTGAAAGGCGGTGACAAATGATTAAAAGATTAAAAGATACCATTGCAGGTGCTTTCTAGGGGGTGATCTTTGTCTACCCGACCCATGGGACAGTGGGAATTTAATTCAGGGGGTGAATTATGGAAACAAGAAGTACAACATCAAAATTAGAATTAAGAGCGGAAAACGAAAATTTGTATATTGAAGGTTACTTTTCCGTTTTTAATGAAACTATCAATATGTATGGTGATGTTTACGAAACGATTGATAAAAGTGCTTTTGATGACAGTATTAATAACGACATTAGAGCCTTAATTAATCATGATCATACGCTTGTAATCGGAAGAACATCTGCAAAAACACTGGAATTAAAAACAGATGAAAAAGGTCTGTATGGAAAAATCACGATTAATCCAAATGATACAGACGCCAAAAACTTATATGAGCGTGTCAAGCGTGGCGATGTTAACCAATGTAGTATTGGATTTTTTATTGAAAAAGAATCATATGATCGTTCAAATGATAATGAAATCATTTGGACTGTCGAAAAAGCAAAGTTATATGAAGTAAGTGTTTGTACATTCCCTGCTTATGAAAACACAAGAGTAGAAGCAAGAGAAAAAACACTTAAAGATGATTTAGAAAATGAAAAAAATAGATTAAGAAAGAGGTTAGAAAATGCTTAAAGTCTTGAAGTTGAACAAACAAAAAGAAATTAAAATGAACGAGCTGGAAGAAGTTAAAACACAATTAGTTGAAATTGAAGAACGAAGTGCTGAAGTTGAAAAATCCATCAATGAAGCGCAGACCCGTGAAGATTTAGCACTGTTTGAAGAAAAGATTAATGAAATTGAAGCTGATAAGAAAGAACTTGCAGAACGTCAAGCACAGTTTGAAAATGACATTGCAAACATTGAAAAAGAAATCGCTGAATACAATGAAAGAAGTGAACACATGAATCAACAAACCACTAAAAAACAAGATGACGGTGAAATTCGTGAGGGGATCAACCGTTATGTTAAATCTAAAGGTGCAGAACGTGCTTTTAAAATCGTTGATGGCGGTGCATTAGTACCAAAAGAAGTTTTACAAGCTTATGTTGTGGAATCTGATACCACTGATTTGAAAAGCAAAGTTAAAACCGTAAAAGTAAATTCTAAAAGCGGTACTTATCCTGTAATTTCTCATACGAATAACCGTTTAAATACTGTTGCAGAACTTGAAAAAAATCCTGAATTACAAAATCCTAAAATTACCAATGTTAACTATGATGTCAATACTTACCGTGGTTTTGTGCCGCTATCTCAAGAAGTCATTGATGACGCCGATTATGATGTAGTCGGGTTGATTGCAGATGAAATTAATAATCAAGCGTTTAATACCACTAATCATGCTATTGCAGAAGTCCTTAAACAAGCAACTGCAAAAAAAGTTACTAATTTAGATGAAATTAAAAAAGTATTAAATGTTGATGTTAAAAAGCGCTACAACACTGTCATTATCATGAGTGCGTCCATGTATAATGCACTTGACACGCTTAAAGATAAAGAAGGGCGCTATCTCTTGCAAGATGATATTAGCGCACCTAGTGGTAAATCCTTGTTGGGTAAACCGGTAGAAGTTTTAGATGATGATGTCATCGGGAATAAAGCTAATGACATGGTGGCTTTTGTTGGGGATGCCAATGCCTACTGTACGTTTTTTGACCGGGCGCAAACTACCGTCAAATGGGTAGACCATAATGTTTATGGTCAACTGCTTGCTGTATTTACACGGTTTGATGTACAAAAAATTGACGCTGAAGCAGGTTTTTATATCACTTATACACCGGGTGCAAGCGCTTAATTGGGAGTGATTAAGATTGTATATTGTTGTAGAACCGTTTTTTGATAAAAAAGACGGTAAAGAATATGAATTTGGTGACGTTTACACAGGTGATACAGACCCTGAACGCTTGCAAGAGTTGATGGGGGACAACACCTATAAAGAAATTTTTGTAGAAGAAAAGATTGATGAATATGGAAACGCTGAAATTACTGAAGAATAGACTGGGTATTACATCTGATGTTAGAAATGAATATTTAAATGCCTTGATTGACGCTGTAAAACAAGAACTTTTACAGCGTCAAGGCATTTTGATTAATGAAGATGACCCTGCTAATCAAATGTTTTTAGTTGATTATTGTGCGTACAGGTATCAAAACGTCAACGATTTAGGCGGTATGCCGAAACATTTACATTGGCGACTAAGAAACCTAATGGTGGCTAAAGATGATGTTTAATGACGAATTGACACTGATTAAAGAAAAAACAGTTGTTGACGATATAGGTAACCAACTTAAAGAAATCACTAAAAAAACAGTTTTATGTAGCGTATCATCTTTAACACGCAATGAATTTTATGCCGGTGCTACAGCAGGTTTTAAACCACAGCTAGTTTTCATCATTAATGGTTTTGAATACGACAATGAAGAGTTAATTGAGTATAACAATCAGACATATACAATCATCAGAACATATAGAGCAAAACCCGATAGATTATCAAACCATGATATTCTGTCGGGTGATTTTTTAGAAATAATTGCAGGTGATAAGATTGGAATTGTCGATTGAATTAGGAAAAATACTTGATGATTACAGCGATAAAGTCATTGAAGTTGTGCAAGACGAAGGGACAAAATTAGCTAAAAAAGCCGTTAGTCAATTAAAAGCAACATCACCTAAAAAACGTGGTAAATATGCGGCAGGCTGGAAAAGTAAAAAAATAGCCGCTACTAAAGGTAATTTTGAATCTGTTGTTTATAACGGCCCATATCCGGGTTTGACACATTTGCTAGAAAACGGACATGCCACAAAAAACGGTGGCCGTACAAAAGCACAACCGCATATTAAACCGGTTGAAGAACAGATTAAAAAAGAATATGAAAAAAATTTAAAGGCTAGATTATCATGACACCAAAAGAATTATATAAAATGCTAAAAACATTAGGTATGCCGGTTGCATATTTTAAATTCAACGAGAAAAAACCGTTGCCGTTTTTAGTATATTTACAAACAGGCACTGATACTTTTGTGGCAGATGAAAACGTCTACACGAAAGAAAAAAGTTTTGCTATTGAATATTACTTCTCTATCAAGGATGAAGAAAAAGAAGAACAGCTGGAACAGCTGTTAACCAAAA
>OGSJ01000922.1_pt1 | contig 10903 bp, 11 predicted proteins | sample 1573851 | NCBI WGS metagenome assembly OGSJ01 (sample SAMN03295846, study PRJEB24534) | human gut metagenome | isolation source: fecal sample 6 from infant 6 | host: Homo sapiens | place: USA: Pittsburgh, PA | collected 2014-07 | reverse complement strand
GCCCAGCTACCAGGCCATGCAGGACCTGGCCCGGGAGGACGAGGCCGTCAAGAGGACCCTGGGCGCGGATATCCAGGCGGAGCTTGAGGACGAGTTTAGCTACACGGACGGGCCCGAAGATGAGGACGAGGACGACGAGGATTGGTTCGCCAAGTACATCGAGCTGGACCGCAAAAACAGGCCGGTTGCGACCATCGACAACGTAGTGGTCATCCTTAAGCACGACAGGCTCCTGCGCGGCAAGCTGCGCTATGACCTTTTTACCTGCCGGCAGACCATCATCGGGTCGGTCCCCTGGCGCCCGGACAGTGACGAGATCCGCGACTGGGCCGACAGCGACGACGACGGCCTCATGTGGTACCTGGAGACCTTTTATAAGATCAGCAACTCATCTGTGGTACGCCGCGGCCTAGGTAAGGCCTACATCGACCTGGCCTATCACCCGGTGCGAGAGTACTTTGAGAGCCTTCCGGCCTGGGACGGCGTCGAGCGGGTAGAGACCCTGCTCAGCGACTACCTGGGCGCCGAGGACGATGCATATGTCCGGGCGGTGACCAAGACCCACCTGGTGGCCTCAATCGCCAGGATATATGCGCCCGGGGCTAAGTATGACACTATGATCACCCTGTCCGGGGCCCAGGGACTGGGCAAGAGTACCTTTATCCGGATTTTAGGCGGGGACTGGTACAGCAACTCGCTGGACACCATGAAGGGCAAGGAGGCCTATGAGGCTCTGCAGGGCGCCTGGCTCATAGAGATAGATGAGCTGTCAGCCTTTAAAAAGGCGGAAAAGGAGCGGATTAAGGGCTTCCTATCCAAGACCGAGGACATCTTTAGACCGGCCTATGGGCGGTATACGGTCCGCTTTAAGCGCCAGTGCGTCTTCTGGGGCACGACCAATGACAGGTTTTTCCTGCGTGACCAGACCGGCGACCGGCGCACCTGGCCAGTGGCCTGCGGCGAGGTTATGCCCATCAAGTCAGTCTTTACCGAGCTGGCCGCCGACAGAGACCAAATCTGGGCCGAGGTATATGCCCTGTACAAAGACGGCTGGCCCCTGACCCTGCCATATGACATCGAGAGGCTTGCCAACGCCCGGCAAGATGCCTTTAGCGAGGAGGACCCGCAGCGAGATATGATCGCTGAGTTTTTAGACCGGCGGATCCCCAGCAACTGGGCAGACCTTATGCTTGGGGACCGGCTTAGCTGGCTGGAGGGGCAGACAGACTTTGTGCGAGGCGCCAGCGAGGACCTGGTGTCACGTGACCGAGTCACCGCTTTGGAAGTGTGGTGTGAATGCTTTGGCCGCAGGGAGTCCGACTTCGGGCGGCCGGAAGCCGCAAGAATCAATGAGATTTTGGCCCGGATGCCGGGGTGGGCATGGAGCGATAAGCAGATGACCTTAGACACCTGCTATGGCAAGAGCCGGAGAAGATTTTATATACGCATTTGAGTAATTTTAATTGCACTTTGAATTTGCACTTTGCACTTTTTACGAGGGGCTTGTTAAATGCAACTGCACTTTGAAAAAAGTCAAAGTGCAGTTAAAAGTGCAGCGGTTTTTGCGATGGTTGAGCAGGTTAAAGGCACAATTGCACTTTGCACTATCATTTTTATAACATTTATAGAATTATAGAATTTAGAGATATATGAGTTATAATATATTCTTTTTAGATATTGAAATTCTATAATCGAGCAATATGTATGGAAAAAGTAAGTGCGCAAAGTGCAGAGAATAAATGTTCGCATTGAAAATTATCCGAAAGGAGACATCAAAAATGGAAAGAGACGTGGAAAGATACCTGACTCTATGCGCCAAGAAGATAGGCGGACGGGCATATAAATGGGTCTCCCCCGGGGTCACAGGAGTGCCTGACCGGGTGGTCTTTTTACCGGATGGACAGATTGTCTTTGTCGAGGTAAAGGACTGCGCCGGTCGGCTGACGGACCGACAGAAACAGGTGCACAGGGACCTCGGACGCCTGGGCCACGCGCCCTATACGGTATATGGCATCGACGGCGTGAAACGCTTCTTTGGGACCTACGGATATGAAGTTTAAACCCCACGGCTACCAGCAGGCGGCCATCGAGTGGATTTATGACCACCCGGCCTGCGGCCTCTTTTTAGATATGGGCCTGGGCAAGACGGTCACAACCCTGACGGCCTTACGCAATATCATCTATGACTACGGAGACATCTGCCGGGCCCTGGTCATCGCCCCCAAGCGGGTGGCCGAGGAAACCTGGCCGGCAGAGCTGGCCAAGTGGGACCACCTGGCCGACTTGACCTATAGCCTAGTGGCCGGCAGCCGTAAAGACCGCCTGGCGGCCTTGGATACCGGCGCCGACATCGATATCATCGGCCGGGACAACATCTCCTGGCTGGTGGACCACTACGGTAAGGCCTGGCCATACGACGCCATCGTCATCGATGAGCTGTCAAGCTTTAAGAGCCACCAGAGCAAGCGCTTCAAGGCCCTAAAAAAAGTAAGGCCCTTGTCTAAGCGGGTCATTGGGCTGACCGGGACCCCGGCGCCAAACTCCTACATCGACTTGTGGCCCCAGCTGTATCTACTTGATCGCGGCGCCCGACTGGGTAAAACAATAACTATTTTTAGGGATCAGTTTTGCATCGGCAAAAGGTGGCCCTCTATGCCTGTGACCCTGTATGAGATAAGGCCGGGGGCCGAGCCGGAGATCGACAAGCAGATCAGTGATATCTGTATCTCCATGTCGGCTGCAGACTACCTGGACATGCCGGACAGGACTTATATCGAGCTGCCAGTGACGCTGCCGGCGCAAGCCCTGGCCAAGTATAAGGAGATGGCCAGGGAGGCTGTCACCGAGCTGGGCGGGGAGGCCATCACGGCGGCCAATGCCGCGGTACTATCGGGCAAGCTCCTCCAGCTGGCAAACGGATTTGCCTACCAAGAGGATGGCAGCGTAAAGCACCTGCATGACGTCAAGCTGGATGCCCTGGAAGAGCTTATCGAGGCGGCCCAAGGCCAGCCGGTCCTGGTCTTTTATACCTTTAAAAGCGACCTTGACCGGATCCGCAGCCGCTTTAAGGACGCCAAGACCATCGAGGATGACGACATCATCGCCAGGTGGAACGCCGGACATGTGCCCCTTTTATGCCTGCACCCACAAAGCGCAGGGCATGGGCTAAATCTCCAGCAGGGCGGCAGCATCATCGCCTGGCTCGGCTTGCCCTGGAGCCTTGAGTACTACCAGCAGGCTAATGCGCGCCTTTACCGACAAGGGCAGACTAAGCCTGTACGCATTTATCACATCATCGCTAAGGGGACCATCGACGAGAGGGTCCTTGAGGTCTTGAGCGGTAAGGACAAGCGCCAAGCTGACTTGCTGGAAGCGGTCAAAGCAGAGGTCACTAGATTATAGCTAGATGTATAGGAAGGACGGAGACTATGAAAGCAGTAGCAAAGCACGATGAGGGCAAGCCACGCCTGGCGCTGGTAAGCCCCTACCTGATAGAGGCCGTCGGCACTGTGAGAACCTATGGCACGGAGAAGTATGGTGATCCGGACAATTGGCGTTTCGTTGCGCCGGACAGGTATCGAGACGCCATGATGCGCCACTTGTGCGCATACTTAAAAAATCCGGGAGGGCTGGACGCCGAAAGCGGCCTGCCGCACCTGTGGCACCTGGCCTGTAATGTCAATTTTTTAGTAGAGCTGGAATCGTGCGAAAAATCGTGCGAAAAAACAGAGGGGTCGCATGGTTGACGGATTTAATCGTGCGACAATCGTGCGAAATAATGAGGATGGTGCATATGGCTAAGAAGAAGCGGAGAGTAAACCCTCGGCGCATGCCAGTCACAAAGGCCGACTTAGAGCGGCGCACAGACCAAGTCATCCAGTACGCAAATATCACAAGCATCACAGTGGCCCTTATGGCGGCCCATGACGCTTTTGGTTTTGGACCTGTGCGGATGGAGCGGCTTATGAGTAGGATGTTGCAGCTGTACAGTGACTATAATGACGGGAATTTTACTTTGGCAGACAGTCGAGAGTGGCTAAAAGACTATGCAGGCATCGGTTTGCAGGACATCGATAAAAGGGAGTGATATTTTTTGAACTGGCGAAAAGAAGCAATCAGCGACTTGAGGGAGCTCAAGTACCTGGCGACTTATGTGGAGACCTATCCTGACATGCTGGAGGAGCTGGACGCGCGAATGACCCGGGTCCGCAGCGGTAAAGATGAGCAGACGCCGGTTAGCGGCGGTGGCGGCACACGGGTAGAAGATGAGTGGCTATCCTGCATCGCTAAAAAGGAGCGCTTGGTATGGCAGCATAGAGAGCGCAGGCTTAAGCTGGAGCGGATGCACAGGGCCTTGTCGCTGCTGGACGATCGGGAGCGGCTGGTGCTGGAGTACTTTTATGTGAGTAGGCCTAAGCACCACCTGGACCGACTGTGTGATCAGCTGGGCTATGAGAAGTCGCAGGTCTATCGACTTAAGGATGAGGCTTTAAAAAATCTGACCATTGCTTTATATGGCATCGAGTCGGACTGAAGATGGGAAAAAGAGGGGAACTTTTTCTCAGAAACCTGTGGTATTATATATGTGTGAAAAGTTGGCAAGCACCTCTTTTCCTCCTTTTTGATAGAGCGCCCCTAACCAGGGCGCATTTTTATTGCTAAAAACGCCAAAATTACAATTTATAGAGCTGTGACCATCTTATAAATTGCAATTTTGGTGTTTTTTACTTTTAAGGAGCGCTTCATGGAAATAATTATTAAACCTATCGAGGAGATTATCCCGTACGAAAATAATCCGCGGGATAATGATGACGCAGTGCCCGCTGTGGCCAACAGCATCCGAGAGTTTGGCTTTAAGCAGCCTATCGTCATAGACGCTCAAGGCGTCATAATTGCCGGGCACACCAGGCTAAAGGCAGCTGAGCGCCTTGGCATGACAGAGGTCCCATGTGTCATGGCAGATGACCTAACGCCGGAGCAAGTCAAGGCTTATCGACTGGCGGATAACAAGGTGGCCGAGTTGGCAACCTGGGAAGCGGATATGCTGCGCATCGAGCTGGAAGAGCTGGCGATGACGGACATAGACATGTCGGCCTTTGCCTTTACAGATGAGGACTTGGAGCTCCAGCCGGTAGAAGATGATGACTTTGACGTAGAAGCTGCTGAGCCGGCCGCCCGAGAAACATCGGTCAAGCGCGGCGATATTTATGCCCTGGGTGACCACAGGCTGATGTGCGGAGACGCCACGAGCCGGGACGACGTAAACCAAATTATAGGGGGGGTGCATATGGACTTATGTGTCACCGACCCGCCCTATGGCATCGCTTATGAGGGTAAGACCGCAGAAGCGCTTACCATCGACAATGATGATTACGAGAGCGCTGCTTTTGTCGACTTCTTATCTGACGCTTTCGACTGCATTATGGACTCGCTTAAGCCAGGCGGCGCTTTTTACATATGGCATGCCGACACAAAGCGATATGAGTTTTTGCAGGCCTGCCAAAGGTCTCAGATGGAGATACGAGAGGTGCTCATCTGGGTTAAAAATGCCGCTACCCTGGGCCGGCAGGACTACCACTGGCGACACGAGCCATGCCTTTATGAATGGAAGGATGGTGCAGCCCACTACTTCGTGGACGATCGCACGCAGAATACGGTCTTTGAAGAGAAAAAGCCAAACAGAAATGCGGACCACCCGACGATGAAGCCTATACCGCTCATCGCCCGGCAGGTCAAAAACAGCAGCAAACGCGGAGAGTGTGTATTCGACCCCTTTGCTGGGTCAGGCACGACGCTTATGGCCTGCGAGCAGTGCGGCCGAAAGGCCTATGTGATGGAGCTTGATCCGGTATACGCTCAGGTCATCATAAACCGGTGGCAGGAGGCTACGGGTAAAAAAGCCGTCAAAGTAAACTAAAAGAAAGGAGATGGAGATCATGGGTCTTAAGCTAACTGCGCGCATGGAAGCTTTTGCGCAGGGGATCGTGTCCGGCAAGACGCAATATCAATCTTATATTGACGCTGGGTACAAGGTCGAGGGGCACAAGCGGGCCTATATCGATGATCGGGCTAGTAAGCTGGCACGCCAACCTAAGATCATCCAGCGGGTGGCCGAGCTTAATGAGGCCATCAATAAGGAGCGCATCAAGGCCTTAGCTTGGAACCGTGATCGGGCAGCGCACGAGCTTTTGCTGATGATCAATGCCGGCAAGTCGGACATCGCTAAGAGAGGCTATCGGGCATCCACTTCTAATGCGGTGGTCAATGCAATCCGGGAGCTTAATGAGCTGGACGGCGTCAAGGCGGCCTCGCAAGTCAACTTTACTGGCGGTGTGCCTGTAAAAATTGTTGACGATATCGGCGGCGAGGCCGATGGTTAAGCTGTCCGACCTCATTGCGCCCTCTTTTTACTCGGTCCACAAGGCCATCAAGGCCGACCGCTACACCCACTACTGGCTAAAGGGCGGCCGCGGGAGCACGAAATCATCCTTTGTTGCGGTGGAGATTATCCTGGGCATGATGCAAAATCCAGAAGCCAGCGCCGTGGCCATCCGCAAGGTGGGGCTTTACTTACGGGACTCCGTCTTTGAGCAGCTTTTATGGGCCATCGACAAGCTGGGCGTGGCGCATCTGTGGCGGGCCAAGGTCAGCCCCATGGAACTCATCTACCAGCCCACCGGCCAGCGGATTCTTTTCCGGGGTGCTGACAAGCCTAAAAAGCTCAAGTCTACCAAGGTGGCCCAGGGCTATATCCGCTACATATGGTATGAGGAAGTCGACGAGTTCCAAGGGCAGGAGGAAATCGACGTCATCAATCAGACCTTACTCCGCGGCGGGCCAATCTTTACGGTCTTTTACTCTTTTAACCCACCGAAATCGGTGCAGAGCTGGGCCAACGCCATTTCTGCCCGCTCAGATGCCACGGTCCACCACTCAACTTATCTTACCGTACCCCCTGCCTGGCTGGGAGAGCCCTTCATGGTTGAAGCGGAGCACCTCATGCAGGCCAAGCCCGACCGCTACAGGCATGAGTTCTTAGGCGAAGTTACCGGCACCGGCGGCGAAGTCTTTGCAAACCTCTCTCTGACCGAGATTACCGACGAGCAAATCAGGTCCTTTGACCGGCTGAACCGGGGCATTGACTGGGGCTATGCCACGGACCCCTTTGTCTATACGGTCAACTACTACGATGCCAAACGCAAGGATCTGTACATCTTCCACGAGTACTACAAGGTGGGCGCTAAGTTTGACGAGATTTACGAGGCTATCGCCGCCGAAAATATTCAAAACAAGCGGATTACAGCAGACAACGAGCCCCGGAGCAATGCGGAACTCCGCGATCGTGGCCTGCGGGTCACCCGGGCTAAAAAGGGTCCGGACAGCCGGGACCATGGCTTTATGTGGCTGCAAAACTTAGAGCATATTTATATTGACCCGGCCAGGTGCCCCAATGCCGCCCGGGAATTTGCCGAGTATGAGTACGAGCAAGACGCCAATGGGAGCTGGCGCGCTGACTACCCGGACAGGGACGACCATACGATGGACGCCACCCGCTACAGTTTAGAACGCCACATCCGCGGCGAGACCTTCCGCATCAAGAATAAGAGGTGATTATCATAGACGTACGCAAGCTAGCCGGCGAGGACCTAAAAAGCTACCTGGTCTACAAGCTGCAGGAGTGGGAAAACGCCAAGGCCAAGCAGGACGCCTTCCAGGGCGTCGACTACTACAAAGGCTGCCATGATATAGACAAAAAGAAGCGCCTGGGGCGGGATGACAAAGGCCGGGCGATCGAGCTTGTCGGCCTGCCGAACATCGTCATCAAAGACAACAAATATGCCACGCTGGTGGACCAAAAGGCCAACTACATACTGAGCGAGATACCGGCCATCACCTGTGACGATAATACTGACTATGCAGCCGCCTTGACCGACTTTGTCGATCGGCGGTTTTTGCGCACCTGGGTCAAAATCGCTAAGGACGCCATGAACTGCGCCATCGGCTGGCTTTATCTTTACATCGAGGACAGGGAGCTTCGCTATAAAAAAGTCGATGCCCGGTATGTCATCCCCATCTGGGAAGACGCCGAGCACGAAAGCCTGCAAGCCCTAATCCGGATCAGAGACGATCAAGCCTGGGACAGCGGGCGCAAGGGCATGACCTACACCCGGTATGTGGAATTTTACACAGACAATGGCGTCCAGACCTTCAAATTTGCCGACAGCCAGATGACCTTCGTCGACGCCCGGGCCTATATGTACATGGGAGAGCTAAAAGCAGCAGACGGTGACCAGGCGGACCGGGGCCTTACCTGGGGCAAAATCCCCTTTGTGTACTTCCGATACAGTGCGGAAGAAATAACGCTCTTGTCCAGGGTCAAGACCTTGCAAGACAACATCAACTTGATCCTGTCTACCTTCGGGGACCAAATGCAGGAAGATAGCCGCAATACGGTTTTGATCATCCGCGGCTATGATGGCGAGGACCCCAACCAGGTCAGATGGGAAATGAACCGGACCGGGGTCTTACAGGTGGCCGAAGACGGCAGCGTTGACCCCTTAAACATCGAGATCAACGTGGAAAACTTTAAGACCTACTTGCAACTCCTGAAAGAAAAGCTCATCGAAAATGGCCGGGGCCTGGACATGCGACAGGAGCGGTCAGGCAACGCCCCCAATGAAATGAACATCAAAAGCATGTATGCCGACATCGAGCTGGATGCCGCCGGCATGGAACTGGAATGGCAGGCCTCTTTTGAGCACCTGCAGTACTTCTTCAAGATGGCCATCTACGGCAACAGTCGGCCGGACCTGCTGGCCGATATCGCCTTTAAGCGCAACATGATGGTCAACGAAGAATCCACCATTCAGATGATCGCCGCATCCAATGGCATCGTCAGCCGACGGACCCTCTTGGAGCACCATCCTTACGTGGACGATGTAGACCAGGAAGAAGAGCGACTGGACGCTGAGCAGGCGGCAGACCTCCTGTCTGTCTATCCGCTGGAAGAGAAGGTGGTGACCACCGATGAAGCAGGCAGCCTACTGGCGCCGCCGCGCCGAGCAGCTGGAAGCCGCCCGGAACAAGGAGAATAAAGCCCTTATCCAGGACATCGCCAAGGCCTACGATGAGGCCCTGCATAAGATAGACAAGGCGCTGTACGCCCACTTGGCCAAGATGGCCGACAATAACGGCCTGTCTTTGCAAAAGGCCGCCCAAAATTTGACCAAAGGCGAGCTGGCCGGCTACCGGATGGACCTAGAAGAGTTTAGGCATCGGTCACAGATGGCCGGGCTGCTTACCGAGCAGATGGAAAAGGAATTGGACAATGCCTCCAGGGCCGTCCGCATCTCCCGCCTACAGGCCACCAAGGACAGCCTGCGACGAGAAATGCAGCTCTTTTACGGCAAGTATGACCAAGACTTGTCCGACCACTTACAAAAGCAATTTTCCGATACTTACGCTGCGGCCATCAGCCAACTGGGCCTGCGCCCGGTGCTTAAGCTGCCCGGTATTGATGCAGACCTGTCCCGGCTGAATGCGGTCATCCGCAAGCCCTGGGCTGTAGATGGCTTAACCTTTTCCCAGCGCCTGTGGAAGGACCAGAGCCTTGTGGTCAACACCTTGCACCAAACGCTGACCCGGCAAGTGGCTCTGAGCCTGCCGCCGGATGAAGCCGTCAAGGCCCTGGTTACCGCTTTCCCGGAAAAGTCCATGAGAAGCGCTATCGGCCGGCTGGTCATGACCGAGTCAAATGCCATCGCCACTGCCGGCAACCGGGAAGCCTACAAGGCCACCGGCGTCAAGCAGTACGAGATCGTGGCCACCTTAGACAGCCATACATCTGTCATCTGCCAAGAGATGGACGGCAAACGGTTCCCGATCAGCAAGATGGAAGTCGGCGTCACTGCGCCGCCCTTCCACCCCTGGTGCCGGACCACCACCGCCCCCTACGACCCAGACTTTGAGAGTATCCTGCCTCCTGAAAAGAGAGCGGCTAGAGACGCAGAGGGCAAGACCTATTTTACAGGGGCGCGGGATTACAGGGAGTGGGGGCGAAAAAGAGCCGCCATGGAGCAGGCCGCCAGATTTAACAATATGGACTTTATGAAAGCACAAACGCGCTTTACTATGTATGTGGAAAATCAACTCCCGATAGAGTCCCGCGGTAAGTTTGTGCGTAAAACGAATGTGAAACATAATATTTGGGCAAAGGATAAATTAGAAGGCAGTAATGCTTTGGCGCATAAAGTTGACGTTGAACTGAAACGCATAGAAAAACAGTATGGCTTAAAGAAATTCCCTCCGATTATGATTGCCGATGAAAAATTTTTAGGGAAAGGACATGTAGGTGGGTATGAGTCAGATGACAAAGTGCTTTATTTGCTGGGCGATCGAGTAAGGGACTTTAGAGTTGCGGCAGTCAAAAATACGGTTGTTCGTAGTTTTAATGATGCAATTCTTCATGAGCTAGGGCATTATTACCATTGGGATGCTGTTGAATTGTTTTACAATAAGCATAAGAAGTTGTATAATAACCGTACAGAAGCTAAAGAGGTAATGGAGAAAGAAGTGTGGAGTTTTCTAAATAAGAGCTCTAAAGAGCGGTTAACTAACCTCTTTGGGGAATATGCTTCTACCAACTGGGATACAAATGAGCCCTACGCGGAGTGGTTTGTGCTGTACCATCGTGACGGCGGTACGGGTGACAAACTAGTTGACGAACTTTTTAAGGAGGTGTTCGGGTATGCTAATGACCGATGAGCAATTAAAAGAGTATGATGGTCTTGCAGAGTTATATAAACCATATATTCGCGGCGATAGCAGAAGAACATGCTATGTAGACCCCGACGCTCCGCAAGAAGCGAAAGATGCCTGGAAAAAGAAAAAGGAACTGGATAAG
>OGSJ01000919.1_pt1 | contig 10929 bp, 7 predicted proteins | sample 1573851 | NCBI WGS metagenome assembly OGSJ01 (sample SAMN03295846, study PRJEB24534) | human gut metagenome | isolation source: fecal sample 6 from infant 6 | host: Homo sapiens | place: USA: Pittsburgh, PA | collected 2014-07 | reverse complement strand
CCCTTCCGCCAGGCCTTGCTCAATGGCGGCGATGCTCCCGCTGGTCGCATACACCCAGGTGATGGGATTGCCCAGCCGGGTCAATTCATCCGTCTCAGGGTAGTGGTCGCCCAGGGGCAGGTGGGCATCGCTGCCGCCGATGCCGGTCATGTCCACATTGGCGTTCCACAGGGCTGACCAGGCCCGCAGGGCCTTTTCATTGGCCTTGCCGGCCGTCTTGTAGGTTGGGTCGTTCATTACTTCCAAATAGGCCAAGTGGCGCAGGTCCAGGTCGGGCAAGGCCATTTGCCAGGGCGGCATAAAGGGATGGTTCATCGACAGCCTGGCCCCGTCGGCCACCGCTTGCTCCAGCAGGGCCTTCATCCCGGCCGGCGTCGCCGAACTGTCCGGCAGCCGCCGATAGGGCGATTGCCTGGCAAAATGGGCGTTGAAATGGCCGTAGGCCCCGGTGATTTCCACACTAGGCAGAACCAGCACCCCCTCGTGGGGCGTCCACCGCATGGGATAAACCGAATGATCCGTTGCCGCAAAAAAATCCAGCCCGTAACGGCGCGCCGTGTCAACGTTATCCGCCTTCCGCGCCTGTCCGTCAGAGGCCCGCGTATGCGTATGAAAGTCTCCGGCCAGCCAGCCCCTTTTGCCCAACCGGTCTGCCCACCGGTCCAGACCGGACGTGCCGATGCCGTCATCCGCTGCGCCCCGCCAACAGACCGCCGGCGGCGCCTCAAGGTCCGACCGGGCCTCTGCATAGCGCTGCCGGTCATCGTAAGCCGTCACCGTCACCTGATAGGGCACAAAGGCCTCCTCTTCCGCCCGGTCCATCATCGCATTATAAAGGGTGTACCGCCGGCCGACCAGGGGCAGGCAATTATCGCTCGTCAAGGCTTCCGTCGGCCCCAGCCACAACTCCGCCCGGTAACCGAAATGCATCAGCTGGCCGCACAACCGGCCGCCTTCATCGTACAAAAAGACATTCATCAGCGCCCGGTCATCGGCGGCAAAGGTCAGCCGGACCCCCACCGTTCCCACCGGTACGGCAAAGGTCAGCCTTGCTTCCGTCCGCGCCACGGTCAATGCTTCTTTCATCGTCATCTCTCCTGTGTCCTCTAGGCCTTTACCCCATCCTACTTGTCCCGCCCGGCAAAAACAAGACCCCCGATGCCGCACACCGAGGGTCTGGCAACCGCCTGAAGGGTTCAGTCGGTTTATTTGCTCTTACTTTTGTCCAATGCCGCTTGCGCTTCTTTTTGGGCCGCATCCAAGGCCTCTTTGGCCGGTACATTTTCCAATTCAACCTTGTCCGCTGCTTTTTTCAGGGCGTCCATAATCTGAGACCCGGTCGGGTCAAAGAAGGCCGGTGATGCGTGCTGGGCCTGCTTGTAGGGCACGCCGGCATAGGGGTTTTCTCCTAAAAATTTCTTGTAGTCAGGCACTTCCAGGGCAGCCTTCCGCACCGGAATGTAGCCGATTTTCTGACTCCACTTGGCGCAAACTTCCGGGCTGTTAAAGTAGGCCATCCACTCATAGGCGGCCTTTTTCTGCTCTTCGCCGGCAATTTTCGGCACCACCATGTAGAGGCATTCGGCGCGCGGTTTCGGGTCCTGGCCCTTAAAGCCCGGCTGTTCGGTGGAATCAATGATGTCAAAATTCAGGTCCCCCTTGTCGCCGGACGACCCGGTGTAACCGGTGGCCACACCGTTCAAAACATTGTCGATGGTCCGGTACCAATATTCCCAGCCTTGGCCGCCGGATTCGATTTTCATGGTCTTATCCTCAAAAATCTGCTTGCGGACAAAGTCCCAGCTTTCCACCCATTCGGGGCTGTTGATCAGGACTTCTTTCCCGTCTTCAGATAAGATCTTGCCCCCGGCAGACAGGGCCAGGTCAATCAGGTTTTCCTGGTTCCACATAAAGAGGTGGCCGTATTGGGCGACGCCTTTTTCCTGCAGCTGTTTGGAGGTCTCGTAGACCTTCTCCCAGCTGGAATACATTTCTTTCGGGTCAACGCCTGCATCGGCCAGCAGGTCTTTCCGATAGTAGACCACCTGGGTGGTCCCGTAGGCCGGCATGGCCATGACCTTGCCGTCAACCACTGCCGGGTCCATAAAGACCTCCAGGTAATCGTCTTTCGGCGTCCGGTCATCTATGACATCGTCCAGGGGGGCGATGATTTTCCGCTGGGCCAATTCCTGCATATTATCAGAGATGAACACCGCCGGCGCCTTCTTGCTAGCCAAGGCCGCCTGCACCTTTTGGAAGGTTTCATCGTAACTGGGCTGTTGCACCCCGGTCACCTTCACCTTGTCCTGGGAGGCGTTAAAATCTGCAATAATGCCTTCCATCGTTTCCCCGGCAACGGACCCCAGCCCGTACCAGAACTCAATTTCCACCGGACCGTCACCGGAGGCCCCGGCAGAGCTTTCTTCCTTGGCCGCCGGTGAGCAACCTGCTGATAAAAGCAGGGCCCCCGCCAATACCGTCGCTGTGATACGCTTCAACCAACTTGTCATCTTGTCAATCCTTTCCTTTGCCTTTCCTTTGCCTGCAGCCTAACCCTTAAGGCCGCTGTCACTAATGCCCTTGATGAACCACTTCTGCAATACCACAAATAATATCAACAACGGCAGCACAGAAAGCGTATTGGCCGCCATCAGTCGCGGTAAATTCTCTTTAAAATTGCCCTGCCCGGTAAAGAAGGTGTTCAGCCCCACGCTGATGAGCATCTTGCTCTTTCTTGTGGTGATGAGGGAGGGCCACATGTAATTGTTGTACATATTGACGAAATTGATCAGCCCCGCCGTAATCAGCGTGGACTTGGAAAAGGGCACCACCACCCGAAAGAGCAGCTGCCGCTGGTTGGCCCCTTCAATCTGCGCCGCTTGCAGCAACTCCTGGGGCACGCCCTTAAAATTTTGCACCAGGAGAAAAATGGTGAACACGCTGGCCAAGTTGCTCACAATCAGGCCGGTCAAGCTGTCCAAGAGCCCCATCTTGGCCAAAATTACATAAGAGGGCACATAGGTCGCCGCCGTCGGCAGCATGTAGGTCAATAAAATCGCCCCGTAAAAGACCTTCTTTCCCGGGAAGCTGTAAAAGACAATGCCAAAGGCAAAGAGTACACTCAGGAGCAGCTGGATGACCACAATCACAATCGCCGTAAAGGCCGAGTTGAACACGTACAGATCAAAGGGGGCCATGGTCAAGGCGCCGGCAAAGTTCGATAAGTTTGGCACCGTCGGCAGCAAACTGGCCGGGTTGCCCATAATATCGTCCGCCGTCTTAAAGGAATTGGAAATCATCCACAAGAGCGGGTACACCATGGCCAGGCTGGATACCGCCAGTAAAACCGTTTTCACCACCGCAGACCCGTCCCGCTTTTTGCGCGGCGCCCGTATTTTTTCCTGCACCAGCGCCTTTTTACTCACCTGCTCCATCTCAACCCTCCATTCCTGTTATCCGATTGTTGACCAGCTTCATGCCCACCGCTAGAAGCGCCGTCAAAAAGACGATGATCACCGCCAGAGCCGTGGCCGTGCCGACATTAAACTGTTCAAAGGCATACTGATAATATAAGTACAGCAAGGTGCGGCTTGCCCCTGCCGGGCCACCCTGGGTCAGCACGCTAATCTGGTCATAGGCCTGAATCGAATCAATCAGGCTCACGATGGCCAGGAAAAAGGTCGTCCCCGAAACCATGGGCAGCAAAATACGGGTCATTTTCTGCCACAGGTTGGCCCCCTCCAAGTACCCCACCTCATACAAGGCTTCCGGAATCTTGGACAAGGCATCTGCGTAAAAAATCATGGCCCAGCCGGCATTCTTCCAGACCGTGACAATCATCACCGCCGGCAGCGCCCACTTGGACGAAGACAGCCACATCACCGGGTCAATGCCAAAATTTGCCAGGACCCCGTTGATCAGCCCTTCCGGCCGGTACATCCAGCTCCACACAATCGACATGGCCACCATGGGCGTCACCCAGGGCGAAAATAAAAAGGCCTGAAAAATCGGCTTGCCCTTCACATTCCGGTACAAGAGCACCGCCAGGAGAAAGCCCAGGATGAGCGTCGGCAAAACCGTTCCCAGGCCGAAAAAGAGCGTGTTCTTCAGGGCCGCATAAAAGGCATCGTCCGTCAGAATATCCCTGTAATTGGCCAGGGCCACAAAATCATAGTCCGGCGAAATATAATCCCAGTTGGTAAAGCTGATGTAGAGGCAGACCACCAGCGGCACAAACCAAAAAACCAGCAAGGGCAGGGACGGCGTGATAATATAGGCCAGAAACTCCCGCACCGACATCTTCTTAGTCATACGCCCTCCTATAACCGCGCGCCGGACGCTTTATCAAACAAGTATAGGGACTCCAGCGGGAACCGCAAATGCAGCCGGTCCCCCTCAGCGAAGGGGCCATCATTCACCCCGCGGCGCACAATCATCCGATTGCCGTCAACCTTCATGTGCAAGTTGTAATCAGCCCCTAAAAGCTCCGCCCGCTCCACCTGAGCCGCCAGGCCGCTGTCCGCCAGTTCCACCGTCTCCGGTCGAATCCCCACCGTCACCGATGAATGACCTGCCGCCAGTTCATCAGTGACCTCGCACAACCGCTGGCCATCCTTCAAGTGCAAACAGCCCTCGTGGATGTCCCCTTCAAAGAAGTTCATCGGCGGCGTCCCGATAAAACTCGCCACAAAGGCATTGGCCGGTTCATTGTAAATTTCCTCCGACGTCCCCACCTGCATGATGTGGCCGTCCTTGAGCACCACAATCCGGTCGCCCATGGTCATAGCCTCAATTTGGTCATGCGTCACATAAACCGTCGTCGCGCCGACCTGCCGATGGATGCGCACAATCTCTTCCCGCATCTGCCCCCGCAGTTTCGCATCCAAGTTGCTCAGCGGCTCGTCCATTAAAAACACCGGCGCCTCATTGACAATGGCCCGGCCCAGCGCCACCCGTTGCCGCTGACCGCCGGATAAGTCCGCCGGTTTTTTCTCCAAATACGGATCCAGCCCCAAAATGGCCGAAGCCCGGCGGATTTTTTCATCCCGCACAGCCTTTTCTTCCTTGCGAATTTTCAGCCCGAACCCGATGTTCTCATATACCGATAGGAAGGGAAAGAGGGCATAGCTCTGAAAGACCATGGCCACCTTGCGGTCCTTGGGTGGCCGGTCGTTCATCCGTTCACCCTCAATCAGGAGTTGGCCCTCCGTAATCTCCTCCAGCCCTGCAATCATCCGCAAGGTGGTGGACTTTCCGCAACCGGACGGCCCGACAAAGACAATAAACTCCCCTTTATCAATATCCAGGTTAAAATCATGAACCGTATACGCCTGATTATTGTCGTACTTTTTACGAATGCCTTTCAGCTCCATAAACGCCAAAACCACATGCCTCCCTTGTCCACTGCCACTTATTTTCAAACCGCAACCATTGTAACAAGCCCCTGTAAAGGGCCAAGAGAGGCCGGGTATGCATTCTGTAAATTTATTGACCGGCCCAAAAAGGGCACAAAAAAAGCACCTGCACAAGGCAGGTGCTACGATGGATTGATCGTATCTCTAAGCAAACAATACATTAGGGGCGTTGTTTGTTTTTTTGTCGATGCTTAATTTAATCTTTTTACGTTTCAGTGTGTACAACCTCCAAAACCGAATTAAAAAACAAGGTTTCGTCAACCGTTTCCTGATAATACGTACATAAGGCGTGCAACAAGTTTTTGATGTGCGCCCCTCTACTTGGCAAAAGGCCTATCTTTTTTTGCGGATACGATCAATACTTCTTACTGATATACTATCACATGATTCAGACAATTGCAATAGCTGCTAAAGAATTTTTTTATGTTTTTTTAGAAGCCCCCCTGGCGTCATAAAATCAAGTGTTCTCTTTATAATACGACACATCTGATTGATGGATTAACAGATAGCAGCTCCAATGGGAAGCACTTCTCTAAGGTATTACAATCCATTTGCCTGACTTGGTAGACCCTTCCCTCTTAAGCCGACCTTCCGCCTTCAGCTTTCTTATATGATAGCGAACACCATTTACGGTTATAGTTTCAAGTTCATTAGCAATCTGTTCAGCAGTGATCTTGGGATTATTTAACATGAAAATAAGGATTTGTTCCTGAACGCTGTTTTTTTCTTTGGTAGTTTCTTTGGTAGTTTCTTTGGTAGTGCTACGGTCATCTTTTAAAAAGGCTACATTCTGCCTTTTCACTGACTTGAAATGGCCCTCATTCTGGCTCCCCTATAAGGCCTCCACCAATAAAAAAACGGGACACCTGGGCGGGTGTCCCTAAAAGCTTATGGATGGCTTAGTTTTTGAACATTACGTTTGCAACGGTGCCGTCGGTGTTTTTGGTGAAGTCGGCAGTGAAGCCGAAGGGTTCAGCGGCAAAGCGGGCGGGGATCATAGTGCGGTCAGCGCCGGGTTGGATGTAAGGCGCGACGTCCATGGTCATGGATTTGCCGTTAACGGTGTAAACTTTAGACCCGATGGGCATTTTCACAACGTCTTTCCCCAGTTCAATGGTGACCACCCGGGCGGCATCGTCAAAGGAGACTTTGGCACCGAAGGCTTCGGTTACCGCACGAAGGGGCACAAAGGTCCGGGAATTTTTAATCACAGCCGGGGCATCAACGAGCACTTTTTTTTCGTTGACAACCATCTCTTTGGAATTGATGGTCAATACGATGGACGTTTTAGAAGCGGCCTGTTCATCTTCTTTAACCGTAAGGGTCCGGGTCACGGCACGGGTTCCATCAACAGCGGTCACTCGGATGGTTTCACCGATGTATTTCTTATCTGCTTTAACGGTGAAGCCGCCTTTTTCCCGGCCTTTTTCTTCAATGGCATCGCCGTCATAAGAGAAGGTGGCCCGGTCAGAGACGTCCAGGGTGTCGCCGTCTTTATTTTTCAGGTAAACCTTGGGGGTCACTTTTTCACCCGGTTTAACGGTGGTTTTCCCGTAATCCAGGACCAGCTCGGTGGCTTCAGAGAAGTCTGCACCAATGGTCAGCTTCTGGGTTAAGTCAGCAACAACGGTGCCCTTACTGGCAAACTCAACGGTGTAGTAGGCAGCGCCTTTCACCGGGGTGATGGTGAGGTCCATGCTGTGTTTTGACAGGCTAACCTTGCTGCTGGCCTTATTGTCAGCATTATCCTCCAGCTTATAGCCGTCCTTGGTGTAGGCGGTTAATTTAAGTTCATCGCCCTCTTGTGCTTCATAGTCTTTATCAAAATGAACGGCGACGGTTTGTTTCTCTTTATCGCGGACCAAAGAAGCCGGATCCGTGGTCATTTTGGCCGGACGATTTTTGATGTTATCAACATAGGTGGCTTGCTCGCTTGTTGTCAGCTCAGACTCAAGGTCTTTATCGGCAAATACCTTGACAGACAGTTGGTCACCGGAAAGAAGGGCATCGCCATCTCCGTTTTTGCCAAAGGTCAATTGGAAGTCATGCAGACTTTCATCTTCTGTCATGGCTTCTTCCTTGATCATTTTTGCCTCTCCGCCGGGGTGCTGCAGGTAGGCCCGGACCACATTGCCCTTTTTAAGCCCGGAAATGAAAATGCTGTAGGCGCCGGTGTCGGCTTTTAAGCCGGGAAATTGAACCCCAACCTGGCTCTCTTGTTCTTCCTGATTTCCTGCCGGGGTTCCCGGATCATCTGCAAATACCGGTTGAACCGGGGTCACGGCGAAGCCGGCGGCAAGGGCGCCGACCATGGTCAATGATACGATACGTTTTTTCATGCTGTGCATATGCTTCCTCCTTTGATACGCTCCGGATAGGTTTTTAGCTAAATTCAATATAGCACAGCCCCGGTAAAAGCTCAATTTAAAATCGGGAACAATCCGGTGACAATTAACCGGGCCACTTGGTCCAACCGCAGGGCACAGTAAAAAGGCCGGGCCTTCTCTATGCTTTTGCCGGCTTTATGCATTCCCACTTTTTCCTTTCTCCTATGGCCCTGCCCCTCTCTTGCGCTCAGGCCCGGCTGCTCCGGCGGCCCTCCGGCCGGGGCGACAGGCCGAGGCCACCGTCCCGGCTCCAAGGCGGGCAAGCCGTCTCCATGGGCCTGAAGCGGTTTTTGCAGACGGGTATGGCGGCCTGCCCTTGAGCCGGTCACTGCCCATATCCGGGCATAAAAAAGGACACCCTTGCGGGTGTCCTTGAAATAATCGGTTAAGATTATTTGTTGAATACAACGCTAGCAGTGGTGCCATCGGTGTTGTAAGTCGGGGTGACTTTGAAGCCGAGAGCTTCTGCTACGAAACGAACCGGAACCAGGGTGCGGTCGCCGGAGATGTACGGCGCAACGTCCATGGTCATTTCTTTGTCGTTTACTTTGTATTCTTTTTTGTCGATGGTCATAACGACTTTTTTACCGTCCATTTCAGTGGTAACGGTGCGGTCTTTTTCATTCCATTCCACTTTAGCGCCGAAAGCTTCAGCGAGTGCGCGGTAAGGAACGAAGGTGCGTTCGTTTTTGATCAAAGCAGCAGCATCAATGGCAGTGACGTTGTTGTCAACGATAACGTCCTTGCTGCCGATGGTCATAACAACAGTGGTGTCTGCATTGGATGCAGTTTTACCAAAGGTGTATTTCAGGTTGCCGGCATAGTATTTGCCATTTTTGTTGCGAACATATACTTGGATGTCAGCGGTCACCGGTTTGTCAGAGGTCAGGCTTAATTCACCAAGACCTTTATCAGCCAAGTCGCCGGTGTTGTTCACGGTAGCAGATACTTTAGCGGTGTCATCGCTAACGCTTTGGATGGTTACAGCGCTGGTGTCATAGCCGCCGCCACCGAGGGCAACGCTCTTGCCGTCGCCATCAACCAATTGGAATGCCACTTTGTTGTTGACATTAACAGCGCCTTTATTATCCAAGAATTTAATACCACGGCCATCTTGTGCTACAGTCAATTCCGCTTTTGCAGACAAACCTTCACGTTCAGCAACAGCGGTAACAGTGATTTTAGAACCGAGGTATTTTTCATCATCTTTAACGGTGAAAGAACCATCATCCGTGTCAAATTTTTCAACTGCATAACCATTGTAACCTAAGGTTACGCGTTTTTCAGATTTTTTTTCAACACCATTTTCGTCAACGAGAACGATGGTCGGTGCTTCAACGTCAGCTTCCAATTCAACACTTTCAGTATCGTAATCAATTCTCAGGTCTTTTGCGGTACCGAATTTTGCGATTTCAAAATCAACAACAACTTTTTTACCGTTTTTGAGACCCAGCTGGACAGAATATTTCCCTTCTTTCAGTTCTTTTTCAGAAACAAGGGTATAATAATCTTTATCCTCACCGGCATTGTTTTTAACCGGTTTTACATAGAACTGATCATCATCAAGATCCATGCTACTCGGTTGGTCTAAAACTTTTACATAGACATCAGGATCGCCGGAATCAAAAATCGGTTCATTGGCAATTTTGCCCTTCATCACATTGTTGTTGACATCTTTAATTTGAATATGAACAAAGTCTTCCATGCCTTTGGTTTTGAAATCACTGTTCCAAGCCATACCATTTTTGGGTGATTTGCTCAATTCAATGGATGACGCTTGAGAGTTTTCAACAACAATATTTTCCAAGGTAGCGTCAACATCACCAACAGTAATGTATAGCTTATAAGTACCATATACATCACTGGTTAACTTAACGGACGCTTCACCGGTGTAATCAATCTTGTCAGAATCTTGGTCTAAAACCAGGTTAGCAGAGTTGGTGTCAAAGTCAACAACCGTGCCCTTATCAGCCAAGATGGTGCCAGCTTCATCTTTATAAGCAACCACTCTGATTTCGGTTTCAGTCAGACCGTTTGCATCAACAAGGATTTTTGTATCGTTTTTGTTATTGTCTTCGGTCAAAGTAGCAAAAGGCGCGCTATCTTTGTCTTTGTAAACTTTGATGCATTTAACATCTTCATCAGGTCTAACCTTAACAAGAGCATCGCCGTTTTCATTGATACGATATTGATCTAAATCGGAAATGTTTTCGATTTTTGCACCCTGCGGAACGATGGCTGCGTTAAAACGGTAGTCACCTTCCTTACCAAACTTGACGTCCATTTCGGTTACGCCTACTTCAGGAGCAACGATTTCGTAGATGCCCTGCATATCTGCACCGTTGGAATCCTTAAAGGATTTCACTTTGTTCTTAAATTCAACACTATCGTTACTCGTTGTGCTGGTACCTGCCCAAACAACGATTTTATTGCCTTCCGGACCAACCGGTAAGCCAGCGGCTGTTTTTAAGCCTACACGGACTTGGGTAATATCGCCAACATCGCGCGTATCGTCTTCCACTTCAACATAGGAGCGGTCTTTCGACGGTCCAGCTGTAGCAGGTGCAGGCGCAGCGTCTTTTACGGTGACAGCGACAGGGGCTGCAACTTCTACAGCTTTTGCAGCATCTTTATCTGCAGCAACCACAGCACCGATAGCCGTATCGCCTTTAGCTACATCGACGTCACCCTTAAAGGTGGTATCAGTTACTGTAGCTTCTACAGGTTCAGCGATTTTCTTATCTTTTACAACGCCAACAAAAACTTTTTCCGTAGCAGCGTCAGGTTTCTTATTCAATTCCCCTTCTACGGACGTCTTACCAGCTTTCAGTTCCGCACCAGCTGCCGGAGCAGTAATCTTCGTAACTGTTGTTGCTACCGGGTCCTCAGCAAAAGCTGCTGCCGGAACTAAGGTGAGCAGGAAAGACAGGATAGTCAGAAGACTGACTACTTTTTTGGTTGTCTTTTTCAATATATTTCCCTCCCAAGATAATATCTGCAGGTATGCCCCACCTGCGGGGGTTGCAGTCTAACCCTCTGCGTCGGGTTTGCGGGACTTACATGAGAACTCGCCGTCTCAAAGCCTGCGCGTATCATCCATGCCGACTAGCGGCGGTGCCGTCTACTGT
>OGSJ01000915.1_pt1 | contig 10961 bp, 10 predicted proteins | sample 1573851 | NCBI WGS metagenome assembly OGSJ01 (sample SAMN03295846, study PRJEB24534) | human gut metagenome | isolation source: fecal sample 6 from infant 6 | host: Homo sapiens | place: USA: Pittsburgh, PA | collected 2014-07 | reverse complement strand
GCATAGCTAAAAAAAGTGAGCTATCAAAAGTAGAAAGCGAAAGAGCTTTAAACGCATTCATTAAAACTGTTGAAGAAACATTAGCAAAAGGTGAAAAAGTACAATTAGTAGGATTTGGTACATTTGAATCAAGAGAAAGAAAAGCTCGTGAAGGAAGAAACCCAAGAAATCCTGAAGAAAAAATTCAAATTCCTGCATCAAATGCGCCTGTATTTAAAGCTGGTAAATCTTTAAAAGAAGCAGTTAACCAAAAAAAGAGTAAATAGTTTATAAATCAGGCCAATCGGCCTGATTTTTTATTTATTAAATTTTTAATTATCAAAGAAAGATTGATTATGATTTACGATTTTTATATTAACAAAGATATTAAGGATAGATTTAGAATTTTATCGGATGATAAGTTGATTTATTCTGGATATAAAGAAGGAAACAGCACTTCGTTTTTCGATGCGTTTATCGGTTCCAGTTTTGATAAGGGATCGAATTTTGTGTTTTACGATGAAAATGAGGATGTTGTGATGAAGGTTGAGCGTATTTTTTATGAAAACAACAAAAAATACGTAATTAATTCCAAAAATTTAAACTTTACATTAGAATCTGACATGTCTAACACTATTAAATACGACAACGACAAGATGATTGATATTTCTGATTTTAAAAATATTAATGTGCTAGATTTTGGAAACATAGAATTAAACAAGAAAGGTTTCAGCATTTATGAAAAATTTACTTTGGATGTAAAGAATCATGACTACACATTCGTTGTTATTGCTGTAGCTTTGTTTATATGGGATGTATATATTAAAGAAAGATTAGGATTTATAAAATAATGAGTAAAACGGATTTTTTTGTAAAAAATTTTGGTAATAGAAATGAAGCCAAGAAGAAAATCATCTCTATTTTGTTGGCTAACTTATTGGCTGCCGTTGCGATTGACTTTTTCTTCAGTCAAAAGAACTTCTTGAGTGGTGGTTCTACTGGTATTGGATTGTTGGTTCAATATATGACGGGAATTCCTACAGGAGTTACAGTGTTCTTGCTTAATATTCCAATTATGATTATTGGATACAAGTATTTAACTAGACAATTTGTAAATTACGCAGCGATTTCTACCATTGTGTTGTCAATTTATTTGACCTTGTTCCACTATCTTCCAAATCCATTTATCTTAAAAGATGATATGCTCGTAGCTGTGGTTGGTGGAGCGATAAATGGCACGTCGATGGGTACGCTTTTTAGATTTGGTACATGCAGTGGTGGTTTGGATATCATAGCTGCTATTATGAAAAACGAAAAAGATATTTCAATAGGAAATGTACTCATGGCTTGTAATGCAGTAATCATAGCTATAGGTAGTGCATTGTATGGTATTGATAAAGGATTTTATACTATTATTTCGATGTTTGTAGCTTACAGAGTTTTGGATAAAATAGAATTGGGAATAGGTGAAACTAAACAAGTTTTCGTAATAACTTCGAAAAACGAAGAAGTTGCAAATATTATTATGCAAGATATGAATCGTGGTGTCACTTTATTACACGGAGAAGGTGCTTATTTGAATAACGAACAAGATATAATATTCTGCGTTTTAAAGAGAGCACAAGTTGCTTATTTGAAGAAGAAATTGAAAAAGATTGATCCTCGTGCATTTATTACAGTAAATGACGCATACGAAGTATTGGGTAAAGGATTCGAAAAAGAAGAATATTAAGGAGTGGTATTATCAAAAACTTATTAATAGCACAATCAGGTGGACCGACATGTGCCATCAATGCAACATTGGCTGGTTGTTATAAAAAAGCAATTGAGCTAGGATTTGACAATGTGTACGGAGCTTTATACGGCGTTCAAGGATTGCTAGATTCCAAAATCATAGATATGAAAGCACAAATCAAAACAGATGAAGATTTGAACAGATTAAAAATCACTCCAGCAAGTGCATTGGGTTCCTGCAGATACAAAGTAGATAGCGAAGAGAAACTTGCCAAAATCGTGGAAATTTTGAAATCATATAACATTAATTATTTTATCTACATTGGTGGCAATGATTCGATGGACACCGTGTATCAATTATCCAAATACATCGAAAAAATTGGAGAAGATATTCATGTTATGGGCTCTCCGAAAACAATCGACAATGATTTATTTGGAACTGACCATACACCAGGATTTGGTTCTGCAGCGAAGTTTGTAGCAAATTCTGTCTATGAAATAGCAAAAGATGTCGAAATCTACGACTACAGAACTATAACTATTGTTGAAATCATGGGACGATATGCTGGATGGTTAACAGCAGCAGGGGCAATCTCCAAAAAACTTTGTAATCTTGGAGCAGATCTTGTGTATATAAGTGAAGATACATTTGAATTTGATAACCTAGTCAAGGAAATCAATGAAAACTTCAAAAGGACAGATAATATTTTGATTTTAGTAAGTGAAGGAATTAAAGATTCTTCAAATAATTTCATATCCAAAACATCTGGCAAGAAAGACAAGTTCGGCCATGCACAATTGCAAGGACCATCTCACATAATCAGAGATAAATTAAAAGAAATTTACGATATGCCAATTAGAAGTATTGAACTGAACATACTTCAACGATGTGATATGTCATTTGCATCCAAGACAGACATTGAAGAGTCATTTGAAGTTGGAGAATTTTCTGTAGAATGTGTAGAAAATCATTCAGGTAAAATGGTTGGAATCAAAAGAATTTCCAACAAGCCTTACAAGACAGAATTTGAACTTGTGGATATAGAAAAAGTTGCTAACAAAACCAAAATGATAGTTCCAAAATACACAGACAGCCATTTCCAAATCGACGACGAATTTATGGACTACATTCTTCCTTTAATCGAAGGAGAAATCGAAGTAGAATACAAAAATGGAATAGCACAATACTTTGCATTCGACAAAGAAGATATTGTGAAATTGTAAAATCAAGAGCAGAGTTGGTAATAATTCTGCTCTTTTTTAAAAATTTGTAAAAAACACTTTACAAAACAATATTATTGTGCTATCATAGAAAGGTAGTCGTGGTTCATTAGCTCAGATGGTAGAGCACCTGACTTTTAATCAGGGTGTCCCGGGTTCGAGTCCCGGATGAGCCACCAATAGCCGAGCTTTTGTAGCTCGGTTTTTTTATTTGAGGTGAAAAATGTATTTAATTGTATCCGCATTGATATTATTATTTTTATTAATATCAATATCATACAAAATTAACATAATACAGTACGAAATAAAATCTGAAAAAATTGACCGCGATATTAATATATTATTCTTATCGGATCTTCATTCATGCGATTATGGAATAAATCAAAAGAAATTAATGGATAAAATAAAATCCGTCGATTGTGATGTCATTTTGTTGGGTGGAGACATTGTAGATGACAAATTAAAACCCAAAAAAGCATTTGAATTGCTGGAACAATTGCAACAACTGGGTAAAAAGATATACTACGTTCACGGAAATCACGAAAAAAGAATAGAAAACCTCGTAGAAATAGATGAGACAATCAGAAAATATAATGTACAAATTCTAGATAATGAAGAACTGTTCTTATCAAACAATATTAAACTTATCGGAGTGGACGATTCATCTGGAGAAATCTTGGATGATTATGAGGACGAATTAGACATATTAGACGAAAATTTGAATTCAGAAAATTTTAATATATGTTTGATTCACAAACCAGATTATTATTTCAAGAAAAATCTGAAAAATTTCGATTTGATGATATCAGGTCACACTCATGGTGGACAATGGAGGATTCCTTATATCTTAAATGGAGTCATATCTCCGGGACAAGGTTTGCTTCCAAAGTATGCTGGGGGAATGTACAACGACGATTATACACTTATTGTGTCACGTGGACTTGCCAAGGAAAAGACAGTCGTTCCAAGGATATTTAATCGACCAGAAATCAATTTAATAAAATTAACAAAAATCAACAATAGTTAAGAAAAGTATACAATGCTTGGAAAACTATTGTTTTTTTTATTTTAGTGTACTAAAATATAATTAAAGGTAAATAAATTATTACTTGACAACGAAAGGGGACAATATGAAATACTCAATGGAAAAGCTATTTGCAACTATGGCTGTAGTATTTGTTGTAATAGCTGGACTGAATGCTTGCCTTGTAAACAAATCAGAAACGATTTCTAGTTCAGGGATAGAAGTCGATGATGATTTTAAGTATATTTCACTATCACATGAAAATGTAGGCGGAGAAATGGAATATGAAAAATCTGGCTACAAGGGAGTACTGAAGAAATCAATACGTCCAGACTATGAAGAAGAGGGTACGTTGTATTACAGATACTCTGCAAATTTAAAGAAACAATAAGGAGACAAAAATGTTTATTTACAAACTAAAAAAATTATACAGATACAAGATGATTCCATTTTTGATTTTGTTTTCTATAACTATGGGAATTGTCGCTTTTTTCCTACATTTTAAGACAACCAACCATGCATTTGATTTTCTTACTTCAAGTCATATGTCCATTTCTAATGGCATTAGTTGGGATGAGGTCGTCATAAAAAAAACTAATTGGAAGAAAATAACACCGGAAGAACCAGATAAGGAGAGCTACGAAAACCACAAGCAATACCTGATTGAAGGGAAAAATATACTACAAAACTTGATGAAAGCTCATGGTATTGACGAAAACTACAAGTATAACAAGTCTAGTTATAATGAAAAGGATATCATAAAGTACACTAATGAATTGGATGCTCTGAATAATAAGTACAATACAGACGAGAACATAGATAATCCTAAGGAACTCAGGACATCTGTACTGAATGGAGAAGGCTACATAAATTTCTTGAAAGAGAGAAACTCAGTTGAAGATAGATTGATTGACGAGAATGACAATCACAGTTTCAGCAAAGTGATATTTGATGAAGCTGGTGTGATTTTTGGAGCTGTGCCAATAATTCTACTAGGTTTTGTGATGATTTTCACAATGAGAGAAGATGATATAACCAGCGTAACATCGAATTCTAAAACAAAGGATGTGGCAAATAATTTTGGTATTATTATGTGTATGATATTGATGTATATTTTCATTTCCTTACTTACATTATTAGTGGCATCCTTACTAACTGGAAATGGTGTGGGTGAATTAACATATCACTACGATTCAACATTTGTTATTAGGACTGTTCAGGACAGGAGTGGTTCGATAAGAGAATACTCATACGTTATGAGAACGCCTTTGTCCACATTTTTAAAGAGTGTATTTCCTTTTGCTTTAATCACTATGTCGTTTGGATTTGCGTTTTCTTTTGTTGATAAACTTATACAAAACACCAAAGTAAAGTATTTTACTTTGATCTTGATAATGAGTTTGCTATTGGTTGATTTTAATTTCTTCAATCATGCATACAATCCTCTAAGCTTGTTCAAATCGTACTCGATAAAACCAGTAATTTCAACCGTGGTTATGCTTTTGATATCAGCTATAGGTACGATTTTTTTGAACAGGAGAAAAGAATTCACATCACATGATACATACAAAGAGCGAAATGTATTCAGCTTAAAAGGTTCCGTGAAAAACTGTGTAGTATCATTTAATGGGTTTTTGATAATGTTTGTAGTGTGTGCTATTTTGGTTGGAAATATCTGCCTACAAAACAATTGGCACAATTTTAATTCCACTCAAATTAAAAACTATACCGATCTTAATTCTACTATGGAGAATTTGGTATATAGGGATATTGATGAGATTAAGGCAAAATACGGCAATAGCAAAAGAGCAAAGGAAATGATAGATTCTCATTCAGATGCTTTGAAATTTTACGAAAATGAGAACAAATACTTCGACGCTTATGAAAATAGATACAAGACTCCCCAAAAGTTCAATAATGTGAATAAGGAAAGGGTAACTGAATTTAATGGTTTTGATTTTCAAGGAACAGGTAGTGAAACAACAGGAATGGTGGATGTATTCAACGATTTTGCTCTTGAAGGAGCATTCTTCAAACAAAAATATATGCTCATAAACAACATCACACCAACAGACAGATTCTATATTCCGCAATCAGGAATTGATTATAATCCTTTTGATGTGGATAGTTTCAAAGGAACTTTGCCTAAAATCAATTACTACATTACTCATGGAATATCAGAGAGAAATAATGCTTTTGCGATGTTACATGATTACTTCTATCTTAAATTTAATGTAGTGTTGATTGTGTTTGCGCTATTGCTGTTCACATCTACGATTATCAAATCGAATAAGCAGCTTGAACTTAAATCAGTACTTCCTGTAAGTCGAACAAAATCGTACAAGTCAAAAATTATAGAAAGCTTAATATACGCGATTGGTATAAACATCGTTGCAGTTTTGGTATTATTCTTAGCTGGTGGTATTATGGGTGGATTTGCAGACAGTGATTTTCCAATTATTAACTATATTGTGGACGGTGGAATTATTTACTTAAATGTTGGTCCATTTCTGGTATATATACTAGAATCTTTTACAATAACTGTGTTGTTTACGATATTTATCAGTATGTTTGTAAATGCTATGTACACTACTACTAACAAGTTATTTACGATATTAATATCCATAATTGCATTGATAATTCCATTTACCGCAATTAAATACATGGGAGCAATAGGATCTTTTATTCCATTTAACTATGTGGATTCGGGATTTATAACTACGGGATTTTTGTCGGCGTTGATAAGACAGAATTCTTACACGATGGTGATAGCTGTTGTAGTTCTTGTGATTAGTTCAATATTGTTTTATATATTGGGTAGAGTTTCATTTGGCAGGAGGAAATAATGTTAGAAGTAGTAAATATTGAAAAAAGTTACGGAAAGAAAAAGATACTTCACGATATATCTTTTAGTATTGAAAAAGGACAAATCAAAGCGTTGGTAGGACCGAATGGATCTGGTAAGACTACTTTGATGAATACTATGACCAATCTTCTCAAAAGAGATGGCGGACAAGTTTTGGTAGACGGCAAAGAGTTTAAGGATGAGAAGATTTTTAATCATATTTCTTTTTTCAAAGATGAGAAAATCTTGGATGAAAACTTGTACGGCATGGATTATTTGAACTACATCAAAAATGTCTATAAAAGAACCAAGGATGATGTGGATAGGGTTATCAAAGAAATAGGAATTGAAAGTTTTGTAAAAAGCAAGACTGGTTCGTATTCATTAGGTATGAAAAAGAAGTTGATGCTTGCGATGGATTTCTTGCCACAAAGAGATATTATATTGCTTGATGAACCACTTTCTGGTCTTGATCCAACTAGTGTTATAAAGATGATGGCTCTTATAAAGAAGAAAGCAAAAGATGGACAGGGAATTTTAATATCCAGTCACTCTTTAAACGATATTGATGAAATCACCAATAATATTTTGTTCTTAAAAGACGGGAAAATTTTGGAAGAAGTTTTGGAAAATGAAAAATTTATTGAGATTATTTCAAACGATAACGAAAAATTATCATCAGTTTTGAAATCCAAGGGTTTTAATATGGACAAAAATATGATAAGCTTAAACAAAAGTAGTATTAATGATATTTTGTCTATTATTATAGAAAATAATATTGAGATTTTGGATATCAAAAGACGTTCGAAAACTTCTCAAGAACGATACAAAGAAATTTTCGGAATTTAAAATAAAAATATGGAAAAAACTAAGAATTTGTTTGACATATCATAATGTTAATGATAGAATATACAAGGATAAATAAGAATATCTTGTATATTCTTTTTTTATGCATAAAATAATTTCAGGAGGTGGAAAATTTGCCAACAATTAATCAATTAGTAAGACAAGGAAGAAAATCTAAAACTTACAAATCTGATTCACCAGCTTTGAGTCGTAACTTCAACAGCATCAAAAAAAGCTATACAGAAGCTAACTCACCTCAAAAAAGAGGCGTATGTACTTCAGTAAGAACTATGACTCCTAAAAAGCCTAACTCAGCACTTCGTAAGGTTGCCAGAGTTCGTTTAACTAATGGTATGGAAGTTTTATCTTACATTCCAGGTATCGGACACAATCTACAAGAACACAGTGTTGTATTAATCAGAGGTGGTAGAGTAAAGGACTTACCAGGGGTAAGATACCACATTGTCAGAGGTGCTTTGGATACTGCAGCTGTTCAAAACAGAATGCAAGGTCGTTCAAAGTACGGTGCTAAGAAACCAAAGAAATAAAACAAAAACAAAAGGTATTAGTGTGAATAAAAGATTTTAATATACATTTATAGCACAGCGATGTAATTCGAGTACCTGAGAAATACTAAATAGTAAGGAGGGAAGCGAAGTGCCAAGAAAAGGACATGTTCAAAAAAGAGAGGTAATGCCAGATCCAGTTTACGATGATAAGACAGTTACTAAGCTTATCAACAACATTATGTTAGACGGAAAAAAAGGTACTGCCCAAAAAATTGTTTATGGTGCTTTTGATATTATCAAAGAAACTACAGGAGAAGAAGCTCTTGAAGTATTCTACAAAGCAATGAACAATATTATGCCTATCTTAGAAGTTAAGACTAGAAGAATAGGTGGAGCTAACTACCAAGTTCCTATCGAAGTTAGACCAGAAAGAAGACAAACTTTAGGTTTGAGATGGTTAACAACTTATACAAGAGCTCGTGGTGAAAAAACTATGGTTGAAAAGTTAGCTAAAGAAATCATGGATGCAGCTAATAACACTGGTGCATCAGTTAAGAAGAGAGAAGACGTACACAAGATGGCTGAAGCTAATAAGGCTTTTGCACATTATAGATACTAATCTATCGGAAAGTAAGTAAGGAGAAAAAATGGCTAGACAAGTTTCATTAAAAGATACAAGAAACATTGGTATAATGGCCCATATTGATGCCGGTAAAACGACAGTTACTGAACGTATTTTATACTATTCAGGTAAAATCCATAAAATTGGGGACACTCACGACGGTGCTGCTCAAATGGACTGGATGGTTCAAGAACAAGAAAGAGGTATTACAATTACTTCTGCAGCAACAACTTGTTTCTGGAAAGGTAACAGAATCAATATCATTGATACACCGGGTCACGTTGACTTCACAGTTGAAGTAGAAAGATCTCTTAGAGTTCTTGACGGTTCAGTTGCTTTATTCGATGCGAAAAGCGGTGTAGAACCACAATCAGAAACTGTTTGGAGACAAGCTGATAAATATGGCGTACCAAGAATTTGCTTCATCAATAAAATGGACGCAACAGGCGCTGATTTCTTTATGTCTGTCGACACTATTAGAGAAAGATTGAGAGCAAATGCTGTACCTATCGAAATTCCTATCGGAGCTGAAGATAAATTCGTAGGTGTAGTTGATCTTATTACAATGAAGGCTAATATCTACAAAAACGAACTAGGAACAGAATTCACTGTTGAAGATATTCCAAGTGACTTAGTAGAAGTAGCTGAAAAATATAGAGCAGAATTATTAGAAAACATAGCAGAACACGATGAAGAGTTAATGGAAAAATACCTTGAAGGTGAAGAATTAACTGAAGAAGAAATCAAAAGAGCTATAAGAACTGCAACAATTGCTAACGCAATGAACCCAGTACTTTGTGGTTCTGCATATAAGAACAAAGGTGTTCAACCTTTATTGGACGCTATCGTTGATTATATGCCAGCACCAATTGATGTACCTGACATTAAAGGTGTGGATCCTCAAACTGATGAACCAACTACAAGAAAATCATCAGATGAAGAACCATTTGCTGCATTAGCATTCAAAATCGCAACTGACCCATACGTTGGTAAACTTGCATTTACAAGAGTTTACTCAGGAACAGTTGAATCAGGAAGCTATGTATACAACTCAACAAAAGGTAAGAGAGAAAGAATTGGTCGTATCTTAATGATGCACGCTAACAAGCGTGAAGAAATCGAAAAAGCATACGCTGGAGACATCGTAGCTATTATCGGTTTAAAAGATACAACAACAGGGGACACTTTATGTGATATGGATAGCGAAGTTATCCTTGAAAACATGGAATTCCCAGATCCAGTAATTTCTGTAGCAATCGAACCTAAAACTAAAGCAAGTCAAGAAAAAATGGGTATTGCTCTTGCAAAACTAGCAGAAGAAGACCCAACATTTAGAACATATACTGACGAAGAAACAGGCGATACTATCATCTCTGGTATGGGTGAACTTCACCTTGAAATTATCGTTGACAGACTTTTACGTGAATTTAAAGTAGAAGCTAACATCGGTAACCCACAAGTTGCTTACAGAGAATCAATCACTCAAGCAGCTGAAGCTCAAGGAAAATACGTTAAACAATCAGGTGGTCGTGGACAATACGGTGATTGTACTCTTAGAGTTGAACCACTTGACAATCCAGAAGAATCAAATGGTATCGAATTTGTTAACGCAATTGTCGGTGGTGCTATTCCAAAAGAATACATCCCATCAGTTCAAGCAGGTGCTGAAGAAGCAGCTCAAACAGGTATCTTAGGTGGATATCCAATGCTTGACATGAAGATTACTCTTTTAGATGGTTCTTACCACGATGTCGACTCATCAGAAATGGCATACAAAATTGCCGGATCTATGGGCTTCAGAGCAGCAGTTGCAAAAGCAAAACCAATCTTATTAGAACCAGCGATGAAAGTTGAAATCACAACTCCAGATGAATATTTGGGAGATGTAATGGGAGACGTTTCATCAAGAAGAGGTAAGATTGACGGTATGAATCCTAAAAATGGTGTACACGTATTAGATGCGTTTATTCCATTGGCAGAAATGTTTGGATATGCAACAGACTTAAGATCAAAAACTCAAGGTCGTGCAACATATTCAATGCAATTCGATCATTATGAACAAGTTCCTAACTCAATATCAGAAGAAGTTATAGGAAAAAAGAATAATAAATAGGAGGCTTATATAAATGAGTAAAGCTAAATTTGAAAGAACAAAACCACATGTTAACATTGGTACAATAG
>OGSJ01000911.1_pt1 | contig 11090 bp, 10 predicted proteins | sample 1573851 | NCBI WGS metagenome assembly OGSJ01 (sample SAMN03295846, study PRJEB24534) | human gut metagenome | isolation source: fecal sample 6 from infant 6 | host: Homo sapiens | place: USA: Pittsburgh, PA | collected 2014-07 | reverse complement strand
ATGTAATATATTGGTAAGAAATGCAATCGTTTGCTCTTTCAATTAATTTTAAAATATATATGGAGGGATTATAAAATGAAAAAAGTCTTAGCAACTCTTTTAACTGCATCATTGATGGCTGGAATATTTGTTGGATGTTCTTCTAATTCTGGCAAAACAGAAAACGATACCAATAAAAGTGATGGAAATAAAGTAGTTAAAGTATTTCAACTTAAAGTTGAAATTAACGATGCTTTACAACAACTAGCAAAAAAATATGAAGAAGAAACTGGGGTTAAAGTTGAAGTCACTTCAGTAGGAGGAGGTGCTGACTATGGTGCAGCTTTAAAAGCTGAATTTCAAAAAGGTACTGAGCCTGATATCTTCATGATTCAAGGGGCTGGTGATTTAGAAGTATGGTCTCATAAAGTTGATGATTTATCTTCTGAAAAATGGATCTCTAATGCTGTTAAAGGCACCTTAGATACAGTAACGAAAGATGGTAAAATCTATGGTATGCCAGTTGCAACTGAAGGTTATGGACTAATATATAATAAAGAAATTTTAGATAAGGCATCTATAGATCCAAAATCAATCGATACTTTCGATAAATTAAAATCTGCTGTTGAAACATTAGATTCCAAGAAAGCTGATCTAGGCTTAGAAAATGTTATATCTTATACAACTAAGGAAACATGGGTAACTGGCAATCATACTTTTAATATTCCATTAGCAGTTCAAGAAAATCCTGCTCAATTCACTAAGGATTATACTGATGGAAAAGCTGATATTACAAATAATCAAGGTTTTAAAGATTGGATGAACCTTGTTGATTTACTTTGCAAATATAGTGGAGGAGCTACTTTAGATACTATAGATTATAGTACTCAAGTTGGTAACTTTGCTTTAGGTAAAACTGCATTCTTACATCAAGGTAACTGGGTTTCTGGAGATTTAACTAAGCTTGAAGCAAATTTTGATATGGGCTTTATTCCACTAGCAATCAATAATGATACTAAAGTAAGTGGAAGCATTCCTGTTGGAGTACCAATGTACTGGACAGTTAATAAAGATTCTGCTGTAAATACTGAAGCTAAAGCATTCCTTGATTGGATGGTTACTAGTGAAACTGGTCAAAAATCATTAATAGAAGATATGAAAATGATACCTGCATTTACTAATTTCAAAGTTGAAACTGATGATAAGTTAGCTAAATCAATAATTGAATATAATAATGCTGGAAAAATTCTTCCTTGGGCATTTACTAACCTTCCTGATGGATTTAGTATGGAAAAAATAGGACCTATTTTCTCAAAATATGCTAAAGGTGAAATAGATCAAACTAAGATGCTTGAAGAGATACAAGCGCTTACTAAAAAGTAAATCCATAATATTTTTCTTTGTCCGCAAGGGATTTTAATCCCTTGTGGATACTTATATTATGGCTAAATTTTATAGGAGATGATGATATGGCGAAAAAACGTAAATCTAATAAGGGATTTTGGCTTTTTGTAGGTCCCTCTTTATTTGCACTAACTATAGTAGTAATAATTCCATTTTTGATAGGAATATATTATACATTTACTAATTGGAATGGTGCCAATCCTAATTATGATTTTGTAGGTTTCTCTAACTATAGTAATCTTTTTAAAGATACACAATTTATTTATTCCTTCAAAATTACAATAATTTATACTATTGCAAGTGTTATCTCTATAAATTTAATAGGATTTGGACTAGCCTATTTTGTTACTAGAAATTTAAAGACTAAGAATTTTCTTAGAACTGGATTCTTTATGCCAAATTTAATTGGTGGACTTATTTTAGGATTTATATGGCAATTTTTATTCAATTCAGTTTTTACATCTCTTGGGGCTAAGCTTGGATCTGATTTTCTATCCATATCCCTTCTTCAAGAAAGAAATACTGCTATTTTAGCTATGCTTATAGTTTCGGCTTGGCAATATGCTGGATATATAATGGTTATTTATGTAGCTGCTCTCGAAAATGTACCTACTGATTTAATTGAAGCAAGTCATATTGATGGTGCTAATGGACTACAAGCCTTTAAACATATTACTTTACCAATGGTTGCTCCTTCAATAACAGTATGTTTATTTTTAACACTTGCTAATTCTTTTAAGCTTTTTGATTTAAACTTTTCTTTAACTCCTTTAAAGACCACTGAAATGCTTTCTTTAAATATATATAAAGAAGCTTTTGTATCAAATAGTATGGGAGTTGGTCAAGCCAAGGCTATAATATTCTTTATATTTGTTACAGCAATTTCCTTGACTCAAGTTTATTTTACTAAGAAAAAGGAGGTTGAAATGTAATGCAAATAAAAAGACAAAGCAAATTAAAAACATTAAATAGCTATAACTATAAACTAGGGATACTAGAAACCCTTGGTTGGTGCCTGCTTATAATTTATATGGTTCCATTTTATCTTATGCTTATAAATTCTTTTAAAAGCCGAAGAGAAATATTTGATAATACTACTGGTTTACCTTCAAAATGGAATTTTAGTAACTATACAGCTGCAATAGAAAGAATGAATATGAGTAGTGCTTTTATTAATTCGTTAATAATAACTACATTAAGCATAATACTAATAGTTTTATTTTCCTCAATGGCTGCCTGGACTTTAGCTAGAACCAAAACTAAAACTAGTAAAGTGATATTTTATTTATTTGTTGCCGCAATGATAGTTCCTTTTCAAGCTGTAATGCTACCTCTAGTAAAATGGATGGGTATGATGCATATTGATGCTATAAACTTTAATATGCTTGGAACACATTATGGACTTATTTTTATGTATATAGGCTTTGGATCAAGTATGAGTATATTCTTATATCATGGATTTATAAATAATATTCCTTTAGAAGTTGAAGAAGCCGCTATAATAGATGGATGTAATAAATGGCAATTATACTATAAGATTGTATTTCCTCTTTTAAAGCCAATTACCGTAACAGTTATGGTTTTAAACGGTATATGGATATGGAACGACTTCTTGCTACCATTCCTAACTATAAACGGTAAAATAAACACTATTCCTCTTGCTATGAATAATTTCTTTGGTGCATTTTCTAAGCAATGGGAACTAGCCATGGCAGCATTAATTTTAGCCGTGATTCCAATAATTATTTTCTACTTCTTTGTTCAAAAGTATATAATTAAAGGAATAGTTCAAGGCTCAATTAAATAATTAACTTTATTTCCTAAAATAAGTTTTATAGTTTATACTTAGCATATATACTATAAAACTTATAAAGGAGATTTCTATGGAAAAAATTATTATTTATTATCTTTTTATTATTAATATTATAGCTTTTACAATAGTTTATATAGACAAGCAAAAAGCTATAAAAAAACAATGGAGAATCCGAGAATCTACTATTATTTTCATTTCCTTAATTGGTGGAAGTATAGGAACTTATTTAGGCATGTATTCTTTTAGGCACAAAACAAAACATCTTAAATTCACCTTAGGAATACCAATAATAATTTTGATACAGCTCTCAACTTATCTAATTATAAAAAAATAGAAGTGGATAATTTATTATAAATTATCCACTTCTATTTTAAGCTATCTTTAAAATCACTCATTTGAATACACCAATTTTTATAATCATTAATTTTATTATCCAAGCAATTTATTTTCTTTAGTGTAAAGTATGTTACAGGTATATCATTTTTAAAACCTAATTCTTCTAAAACTCTGTGATTTTTATTATAAATAGAACAACATAGTTCTATATTTTTAATTTTCTCTTCTATACTATCTCTAAATAATTTGCATAATAAAATTTTAGTGTATTCTCTATCTATTGAATTCAATTCTAATATTTCAATTTTATTTTTATCTTTTTTTAATACAAGTGATGCTAATACTAATTTATTTTTACTAACGACATAATTATTATATTTCTCTACAGGATTTTCTCTAAATATCCATTTTAAATAATTTACATCCTTATAAATTTTGATTTTGTTAGTATTATTTTTTAATAGTAATGAATAATTAAACTTATAATCATTATCTACATCTACTTTTTGAATATCACATCTATTTATATGGTAAATATCCTTATCCTTAATTTCTAGCTTAAGTGTTGGCATTTCATATATATCCTCAAATCCAAATTTCTTCACTAAATTATAATGATATATTTCATTTGGGAATGCTAATAATAAGCTATAATTTCTTTCTTTTAGCTTTTCATAGACTTTTATTGCAAGTTCAAAAGACAATCCATTATTTCGAAAATTAGGTTTAACTAATATCGGCATAGATATTCCTGCTTTAATTATTTCATTATCTACTACTATATTAATAGGTAAAACTGAATAACTTGCAACTATTTTATTATCTTCCCTTGCAATACAAAGAACAAAATCATCTATTGGATTATTTAAATATCTCCATAAAAAATATTCTGTACTTAGATCTTTATTAAGGCACACTTTATATAAGCTTTTTAATTCATCTACTATTTTATTAAAATCTTGTTTATCTATAAATTCTAATTTCATAATTACACCTGCTAGTTTTTCTTTTAATAAAATATATGAATCTTAAATTAATTACGTTCTATAAAAAAGCTGACATATATAATTTTTATTATTTTATCACTATCTTAATATTAAAGTAAATTTATACTCGCTTGAAATCTAAAGTAATATAATTGTAAAAGCTATACACAAAATAAGCTCATTATTACTTCATATAAAGTAGAAATAGTAAATTGGATTAGAATTCATATAATATAAATTCTAATCCAATTTATTAGATATCTTTTTTAGCATATAGATTTGAAGTAATGAAATATGATGATAAAATTAATGTAAATATACATAGAACAATTAGTACTTTTACTATTAACATATCAAAATTTATATTAGGTAAATATTTTATTAATTCAGTTGAAAATACCATTGGAAAAACTACTAAAAATACCATTGCTATTCTGCCCTTTTCAAATCCTAAAGTTAATTCTAATGGAATCAATATAGCCATCACAAAAATACCTATACCTATCATTATATAAATAAATGGCCATAATGGACCAAGTTCACTTATCGTAGCTATATTTAAAGAAATCAAGCCTATATATAGTACTAATGATATTATAGTGGCTATTAGTGTATTAATAGCTACAAATATATATCTTGATAATATATATTCTTTTGGCTTTATTGGTAAAGAATATATTAAATAATTCATTTTACTTTTCTCTTCATAAAATGCTGTACTATAACATGTCGCCATTATAAATAGTGCTCCACCAAAAGTCATCATTTCAGGATTTATAAATCCTAAAAATATTCCCATGGCAATTATTAAAATCATATATTTTTTTAATGCAAATACTGTTTCAAATTGTAAAAATAATAAATTTAATATTTTCCTCATATTAATCCCTCCTAGTATAATAAAGCATAATATCTTCTAAAGTTGGTTTTTCATAAATAACTTCATTTCCAAATATCTCAAATGCTTCTTTTTTATTTGATGTTAGTCCTTCAAAACCAAACCCATTAGTTTTAATAGAAATAAGATATTTCCTTGTTTCATTATCTAAAAGTTCTTTTTTCCCTTTTATTATAGAATGTTGTTCTAATATTTCATCTTTTTCACCGTATAATATAATTTTACCTTTATATATAAATATAATATAATCAGCACATTTTTCTAAATCGCTAGTTACATGTGTTGAATAAAAAATAGTAAGGTTTTCCTTTTCCATTTCTTCTTGTAATATCTCTAGAAATTCATTTCTTATAATTGGATCTAAACTTGCAGTAGGCTCATCCATTATTATAATTTTAGGCTTTATAGATAATGCCATAGCTAATTCAAATTGTTTCTTTTGCCCTTTAGATAATTTTCCATAAATTGAAGATTCATTTATATTGAATTTATTAATTAAGTTATTATATAATTTTTCATCCCAATTTGTATAAAATCTAGATATAGATACCTTTATATTTTTTAATTTACTTTCTTCTAAAAATCCACATACATCACCAACAAATCCTATAGATTCTTTGATTTTAGGATTTTCAGAAATATTTTCTCCTAGAACTAATATTTCTCCTTCATCACATTTAATCATGTTCATAATAGATTTTATAGTAGTTGTTTTTCCTGAGCCATTAGGGCCAATAAATCCTGTTATAAAGCCTTCCTTTACTTTTAATTCTTCTATATTTAACTTAAAATTCTTATACTCCTTTTTTAAATTCTTAATTTCAATTGCTTCCACTTTTATACCTCCTCATATAAACTCTTAAATATTTCTAATGCTTCATCTAGTGTTAATCCAATAGCTTTTGCAGAAATTATTGCTTCTTCTAATTTATTTTCAATTTCAAACATAGCCACTTCTTTAAGTCTTTCATTATTTGATTCTGCTACAAATGTACCTTTTCCTACAACAGTTTTAATAAATCCTTCTTTTTCAAGTTCTTCATATGATCTTTTAGTAGTAATTATACTTACTTTTAACTCTTTAGCTAAAGTTCTTATTGAAGGTAATGCTTCTCCAGGTTTTAAAGTCAAATTAATAATTTGATTCTTTATTTGACTTTCAATTTGCTCATATAAAGGTACTTGTGAGGAATTGCTAATTACTATATCCAATCTTTCACCTCCAATTGTATATAAAGTGTATATATTATCTATATACATATATTAATTCATATATACACTATTGTCAATAGAATAAAAATTTCATAGTCTCAAAAACCTATTTAAAGTAAAATTTAATTTACTTTTTCAAGCAAGTTTTATTACGTTGAAAAAGTAAGCTTATTATTTTTATAAAGGGGGGCGCGTTTCGCGACTCCTCTTTTATATTTTTTCTAAAGGAGCTAACGAAACGTGATACCCTTTTAAATCATTGATTTCACTTACTTCAAATTGCTATCTTACTGAATCATCTTCATTAGGTCTAAAAGGAATCTAAATCGAAAACCCATTTATTGCATAGGTATCACATTTTTATGAAATTCTTTCATAATTACATTAATACACGCAAAAAAGGAAGTTCTAACTCGAACTTCCTTTTTTATAATGTAGTATCAATTTTCTTGATACTACACTTTTTAATCTATTTTAATCTTCTTTTGTATTTATTGAAATACCTAATTCTTGTAATTGCTTTTCATCTGCTATATTAGGTGCTTCACTTAAGTAACAATAAGCATTTTGATTTTTAGGGAATGCAATAACATCCTTTATATTTTCTGTTCCAGCTAAGAACATTACCATTCTATCAAGTCCAAAAGCTAATCCGCCATGTGGTGGTGGTCCAAACTTAAATGCATCTATTAAGAATCCAAATCTTTCTTGTGCTGATTCTTCTGTGAATCCTAATGCTTTAAACATTTTTTGTTGAAGTTTTGAATCATGGATTCTTATAGATCCTCCACCTAATTCTTCACCATTTAAAACTAAGTCATAAGCTTTTGATCTAACTTCTCCTGGATTAGTTTCTAGCATATCTATATCTTCATCCATAGGTGATGTAAATGGATGATGTGCTGCATGATATCTTCCTTCTTCTTCATCATATTCAAATAATGGGAATTCTGTAATCCAAGTAAAATTAAATTCATTTTTGTCTTTTATTAAGTCAAATTGTTTAGCAAGCTCTAATCTTAGCGCTCCTAAGCTTTGGAATACTACTGAATTCTTATCAGCAACTATAAATATAGCATCTCCAACTTCTGCTCCCATAGTTTTAACTATTGAGTTTGTAACATCGTCAGTTAAGAACTTAGCAATAGAAGACTTAACTCCATCTTCTTTTAATTGAATCCATGCAAGACCTTTAGCCTTATATGTCTTAACAAATTCACCTAATTTGTCTATTGGCTTTCTTCCAAGATCTGCTCCACCTTTTAAGCAAAGAGCTCTTACTGAACCACCAGCTTCTATTGCTGATTTAAATACTACAAAATCCATATCCTTAACGTCTTCTGTAATATTAGTTATTTCCATTCCAAATCTTAAATCTGGTTTATCTGAACCGTATTTTTCCATAGCATCTTTAAATGTCATTCTCTTTATTGGTAATTTAACATCTACTCCTGCTACTTCTTTAAATACATGAGCTATTAAACCTTCATTCATTTTAATAACATCTTCTTGTTCAACAAAACTCATTTCTAAATCTATTTGAGTAAATTCTGGTTGTCTATTTGCTCTTAAATCTTCATCTCTAAAACATTTTACGATTTGATAATATCTATCAAATCCTGATACCATTAATAGTTGTTTAAAAATTTGTGGTGATTGTGGAAGCGCATAGAACATTCCAGGATAGTTTCTAGAAGGTACAAGATAATCTCTAGCTCCTTCTGGAGTACTCTTAGTAAGCATTGGAGTTTCTACTTCTAAAAAGTTATTATCGTCTAAATAATCACGAACTGATTTAGAAATTCTATTTCTAATCATGAATATTCTTTGCATATCTGGTCTTCTAAGATCTAAATATCTATATTTTAATCTTATACTTTCAGCAGCATCTAATCCTTCCTTTATATATATTGGAGGTGTATCTGATTCTGAAAGAATTTTTAAACTTTCACACTTAAGCTCTACTAATCCTGTTGGCATATTATGATTAGGAGCTTCTCTTAAAACTACTTCACCAGTAACTGCTATACAATATTCAGGTCTAACATCTTTAGCTTTTTCAAAAGCCTCAGCATTTATTGCTTCACCAAATACTATTTGCATTATTCCTGTTCTATCTCTAAGGTCGATAAATTGTAGACCTCCTAATTTTCTATTTCTTTGCACCCAACCCATTAATGTGATTTTTTGTGATACGTTATTTTCTCTAACTTCCCCACACATTAGGGTTCTTTTTAAGCCACCTAAAGCTTCACCCATTTTTTCTTCCTCCTAACTATTTTACAAGCTTTGCTATTTCTTCTATATTATCTAAACTTACTTCAAATTGCTCACCATCACTCATTCTTTTAAGTTTTAATGTATTATTTTGAAGCTCGTCATCACCTAAAATTGTAGTAAAGGCTGAACCTATCTTATTTGCATATTTCATTTCTGCCTTTATACTTCTTCCCATATGATTTATTTCTGTCTTTATACCAATAGCTCTAAGTTTATTAGCTAATACAAAAGCACTTGTCTTAGCCGCTTCCCCTCTAGCACCTATATAAATATCAACTAATCCTTCATTTGGAATTTCTATACCTTCTTTTTCTAAAGTCATTATAAGTCTTTCTAAACCTAATCCAAATCCTACAGCTGGCATTTCTGGTCCACCAATTTCTTCTATAAGCTTATCGTATCTTCCGCCGCCACAAACTGTAAAATCATCGTTTAATATTTCAAATATAGTCTTTGTATAATAATCTAATCCTCTAACTATACCTGGATCTACTTTATATTGTATTTTTAAAGCATCTAAATAATTTTTAACTTCAGTAAAATGAGAATCACACTCTTCACATATATAATCTAATATAATTGGAGCATGCTTAGTTATTTCATTACAACTTTTTTCTTTGCAATCAAGAATTCTCATTGGATTTTTTTCAAATCTAGTTTTACAAATTCCACAAAGATTATCATAATTTTCTTCAAGATATTTTTTAAGCGCTTCATTGTATTTAGGTCTACATTTAGGACATCCTAAGTTGTTTATATTTAAACTTAAGCTTTTAAGCCCTATTTTTTTTAATGATTCCATAGCTAATGAAATTACTTCAGCATCAATTGAAGCTTCTTTTGAACCAAAAACTTCAACTCCATATTGATGGAATTGTCTAAGTCTTCCCTTTTGAACATTTTCATATCTAAAACAAGGTATTATGTAATATAACTTTGTTGGCTGAGCTTCATTAAATAATCTATTTTCTATGAAAGCCCTTACTGTTGGTGCTGTACCTTCTGGTTTTAAGGTAATACTTCTATCACCTTTATCATTGAAAGTATACATTTCTTTTTGCACTATATCAGTTGTTTCTCCAACACCTCTTAAAAATAATTCTGTATGTTCAAACATTGGAGTTCTTATTTCTCTTACCCCATATGATTTTGAAACATCTCTTAAAACTCCCTCTACATAATGCCATTTATATGCATCTTGAGGTAGCATATCCTTCGTACCCTTAGGTGCTTGGATTTCCATAAAATATCTCCTCCTATTTAAGGTAAAGTGCATCTAAAAGTTTTATCTTTTCCTCTACCATTTCCTTAATTCTACTTGTGTACTCTCTAATATCTTTAACATTTCCAAATCTTTCAATTCTATTTTCTTCTAGAAAGACTACTTTTGATACGGCATCTGCCCCTAAAGCTATTATAGTTTGCTTATCTTCTATCATTTGTATGTTATATAAGCATTCTTTGCCTTCTTTAGAATAGCCTAAATTCTCCATATTGCCAACCATATTTTTTTGTCTATACATATAATACGGCTCTATATTTAAACTTTTAGCTAAATTTCTACTTACTTCATACATTGATGAAAGTTCATCTTGCTTCTTTATTTGTATACCTTTCTTTAAAATGAAATTTTCATAAAGAATAGATGCTCTTTTTAAAGATAATCCATGGACAGTTAAACTATCTGGTCTTAGTTTTAAGATTTCATTTGCAGTATATTCTGCTTCTTTTATCCCTTCACCAGGTAATCCTATTATCATATCCATATTTATATCATCAAAGCCTAAATTTCTAGCTAAATTAAATTTATCTATAACATCTTTTGATGTATGTCCTCTACCAATCATTTTTAATGTGTCATCATTCATTGTTTGAGGATTAATACTTATTCTAGTAGTGTTATATTTTTTCATAGTTTGAAGCTTTTCTAAAGTTATACTATCCGGTCTTCCACATTCTACAGTAAACTCAAGTATGTCTTTATCTAATACGAAAGCATTATAAATTTCTTTCATAATATCTTCAAACGCTTCATTATTTACTGCTGTTGGAGTTCCCCCGCCAAAATAAACACTTTCTATTTTTAGATTTCTCTCATTAACATACTTTTTCATTTCTCTTATTTCGTATGTTAACGCTTCTAAATAAGGATTAACTAATTTTTTATTACTACCTATAGGAT
>OGSJ01000906.1_pt1 | contig 11191 bp, 13 predicted proteins | sample 1573851 | NCBI WGS metagenome assembly OGSJ01 (sample SAMN03295846, study PRJEB24534) | human gut metagenome | isolation source: fecal sample 6 from infant 6 | host: Homo sapiens | place: USA: Pittsburgh, PA | collected 2014-07 | reverse complement strand
CCATTGGCCTGTAAGCGGGCCTGTAAAAGGTCAAGCCGCTCTTCCCGCTGGCTGCCGCCGATGATCTCACCGATACCCGGCACCAAGAGGTCCACCGCCGCAACGGTTTTGTCGTCTGCATTCCGCCTCATGTAAAAGGCCTTGATCGCTTCCGGGTAGTCGGTCACAAAAAGGGGACCGCCAACCACTTCATCGGTCAAATACCGTTCATGTTCGGTCTGCAGGTCCAGGCCCCAGGCAACTGGATACTTGAAAGGATGGCCGCTTTTTTCTAAAATAGCGATGGCTTCATCATAGGTCATGCGCGAAAAGCCGGCGGTCTGCACAGCCGTCAAGCGGTCAATCAAGCCTTCATCAATACGGTCGTTAAAAAAGGCCAGTTCGTCGGCTGCTTCGGTTTGGACCGCAATGATCATCTGGCGGATAAAATCTTCCGCCAAGGCGATAAGGCCATCTAAATCACAAAAGGCACATTCCGGTTCAATCATCCAAAATTCAGCGGCGTGACGAGCGGTATTGGAATCTTCCGCGCGGAAGGTCGGACCGAAGCTGTACACATTTTTAAAGGCATGGGCAAAGGCTTCAGCATTCAACTGACCGCTTACCGCCAAATTTGCCGGACGGCCAAAAAAGTCCTGGGTGTAATCAAGCGCTTGCGGTGGCTCTGCGGCCAAGGCCTCAAGGTCTAGGCTGGTGACTTGGAACATTTCACCGGCGCCTTCCGCATCGCTGGCGGTTAAAATCGGCGTGTGCACCTGCACAAAACCACGCTCATGAAAATACCGGTGTACCGCAAAGCTTAAAAGACTGCGCAGGCGAAATACAGCTTGAAAGGTATTGGTACGCGGTCGCAAATGGGCAAGGGACCGTAAATACTCAAAGCTGTGCCGTTTCTTTTGCAGGGGGTAGGTCTCATCAACGGGACCGACCACCTCCAGGGCAGAGACTTGAAGCTCTACCGGTTGCTTGGCCTGAGGGGTTGATACCAGAAGGCCGCTTGCCCGTACTGCCGTCCCGGTTAGCAGGTGGTTGTCCGCTGGGGCGGCCTCTGTTCCGGGCTTATAAACGAGCTGGAGGCCCCTCTGGCAGCTGCCGTCGGTTAATTCAATAAAACCGACGCTTTTACCGCTGCGATGGGTGCGAACCCAGCCTTCCACGGTGATGTTCTGCTCCAGCAAGGCATCCGCCTCCCGGTAAATATCTGCTATTGAAGCGTTCATGGCGCCTCCTATTCCAGTGAAATACGGCCAATAGCGCCGTTTCTGTAATCTTTTAACAAGAGGGTGGCTGTTTTCCGATCGTCTACCCGGCCGCCGCTGATGAGGGCCCCGCGCCGCCTGCCTATGGCTTGCATCAAGCCATAGGGATCTTCCCGATCAAGCACATCTGATGACAAACCATATCGGGCCGTCAAAAGCTGCGGATAATAGGCCTGGAGGTGCCGCACCAGCCGAAAGGCCGCCTCTTCAGGCACAAAGACATCATCGGAAATGGCCCCGGTAATGGCCAGCTGATAGCCAAGGTCTTCGTTTTCAAATTTAGGCCACAGGATGCCCGGCGTATCCAGGAGTTCAATGTCCTCAGACAGCCGCAGCCACTGTTTGCCTTTGGTAACACCCGGTTTATTGCCCGTATCCGCCACCGAACGGCCAACCACCGAGTTGATTAAGGTGGATTTGCCCACATTTGGAATGCCAATGATCATGGCATGGACCCGAACCTTTTGCGCCCCCTTGCCCATAAACTTGGCCCGTTTGTCATGGGATAAGTCATAAATGGCTTCCGTCAGTGCCTTGGTCGCCTGCTTGCCGCCCCGGGTCAAGTCCAAGGCAATGGCACCATACCCCCTGTCATGATAGGTTCTCAGCCAATGGGCCGTTCGCCCGGGGTCTGCCAGGTCCGCCTTGGTCATAACAATGAGGTGGGGACGCTTTTTGCCGATAATCTCTTCCAGGAGCGGGTTTTTACTGGCCACCGGTATGCGCGCATCCACCAATTCAATCACAACATCGACCATGGCCAATTCTTTTTCAATCATTCGCCTGGCCTTGGCCATATGTCCGGGAAACCACTGTATACTCATCTTAACACCTGCCATGCAGAAACCGGCCAGTAAATCAACTGAGCCTTGCCGATGAGATACTCTGCCTGGACCGTTCCCCAAAACCGGCTGTCACTGGAATGGTTCCGGTTATCCCCCATCATGAAGTACTCATTATCCGGCACCGTCAAGGACCCAAAATCCGGCATATTGGTATCCGGGGCGACATAAGGCTCATCCAACGGCTTACCGTTGATAAAAACCGTATTGTCCTTGATTTCCACCGTTTCTCCCGGCAAACCGATCAGACGTTTAACGTAATCCATTTCTTCCAGGCCTTCTTTTTCATTCACCGGGTACTTGAAGACCACAATATCGCCTCGCACCGGCTCATGCATCTTGTAGGATAACTTGGTCACCACCACCTGGTTGTTCAAGCCCAGGGTCGGAATCATAGAACCTGAGGGAATGTAATAAGTCCCAACGATGAAATGGCGTAGGAAAAGCACCAGTACCACCGCCAGCAAAATTGGAATTAAAAACTCCTGAACAAAGCCGCCCTTTTGGGGCTTTTTTTTAGCTTCTTGTTCATCTGTTTGGCTCATTTTAGCACCTCGATTGTCCTGTTGCACACGCTGCAACTAGAAAAAGCCCTTCGCCAACGGCGAGGGGCTTACTTTTAACGATGAATTTCTTTGATGCGAGCTGCCTTGCCGTACCGGTTGCGCATGTAATATAATTTAGCACGACGCACGCGACCTTGACGAACCAGTTCAATGGCGGCCACACGCGGAGAATGAATCGGGAAGATACGTTCTACTGTGACACCATAAGCCGTACGGCGAACGGTAAAGGTTTCTGTTAAGCCGCCGCCAACCCGTTTCAGGACAACACCTTCAAAAGCCTGGAGACGTTCACGGTTACCTTCGACAACCTTAACCTGGACGCGAACCGTATCCCCGGGGCGAAAATCAGGTACATCCGTTTTCAACTGGTCTTGTTCAATTTGCTTTAAAATATCCATAATTTCTCCTTTCATCTGTAGAGCGTTCTTAGGAAAAGTCCCAGCGGACCGCTCGGATCAAAACAAAGCATATTGTAGCATGATTAAGGGTAAATAGCAAGTAAAAATATTAAAAAGTAGCGTCGAAAAAGAAAGGAAGTCCTTCATGTCCACAGGCAAACATTATCAGATGTTTGATATTCTCGGGCCCATTATGGTCGGCCCCTCCAGTTCTCATACCGCCGGTGCCTGCCGGTTGGCGAATATGGCCCGCCGCATCTATGGAGCACCTTTGCGCAAGGTTATCTGCGAACTGCACGGCAGCTTCTCCCACACCTATCGCGGTCACGGCAGCGATCGGGCGGTGGCCGGCGGCTTGCTTGGCTTAGCGCCGGATGACGAGCGTTTGGTTGACGCCTTAAGGCTTATCGCCGACAAGGGCATTGACCTTACCTTCATGCCAAAAGACCTGGGCAACGTCCACCCCAATACCATGCGATTTCGTTTTATTGCGCCAGATGAGCGAGAATTTACCGTTACCGGCTCATCCATCGGCGGTGGCAATATTCGCATTACCGATATTGACGGCACAGCGACTGATTTTACCGGCGAATATCCGACGCTCATTTTACGCTACCCGGACTCACCGGGCATGGTCTACGCCGCCAGCGGCATTTGCCATGACAACAACTTAAACATCGCCCACATGCACGTCAATCGTTTAGACCAAACGGCAACCATGATCATCGAACTGGATGAGCCCTTTACGCCCCGTGTAACGGACGCCTTTCAAAAATTGCCCCAGCTTGACTTTTTCAAAGCCATCGCCCGTTAAGGAGGATACTGTGTATACATCCGCAAAAGAATTGTTGGCCGCCTGTGAAGAAAGCGGTCTGTCCTTAGCTGAAATGACCCTGCGTCACGAATGCGATAAGACCAGAACAGCACGCGAAGACTACCTCAAGGGCCTAAAAGAGCGCCTCGCTGTGATGCGTGAATCCGGTGAACGCGCCCGCAAAAGCCCCTTGATCTCCCTATCCGGCCTGACCGGCGGCAATGCGCACCGGGTGGATCAATTGCCTCCCGACCAAAGCTACCTGGGCCCTCTTCCCCTAAAGGCCATGGCCATCGCCTTATCCACGTCAGAGGTCAACGCCCGCATGGGCAAAATTGTTGCCGCCCCAACCGCCGGGGCTGCAGGTATCCTGCCGGCGGCTATCTTGATTGCTGAAGACCAGCTAAACCTATCTGAAGAAGCCTTGATTGAGGGGCTCTTGGTGGCCATTGCCATCGGCTACATCATCGCCAGCAATGCGACTGTCTCCGGCGCTGAAGGCGGTTGTCAAGTGGAATGCGGCGCCGCAGCAGCCATGGCTGCCGGTGCCTTGGTCTATTTGCGAAAAGGTAACCCCTCAGCTGTATTTGAAGCTGCATCTTTTGCATTAATCAACATTATGGGCTTGGTATGCGATCCGGTCGGCGGCTTGGTGGAATTTCCCTGCGCCTTGCGCAATGCCGGTGGCGTCGTTAACGCTATGAGCGCCGCAGACTTAGCCTTGGCCGGCGTGACCTCCCTGGTTCCTTTTGATGAAGTGGTCCAAGCCTTATATGAAGTTGGCCGTGCCTTGCCGGTCCAATACAGAGAAACCGCCCAAGGTGGCATGGCCACCACCCCTTCAGCCCGCCAGGCCTGCGCCAGCTGCGGCCTTAAATCCGATTAACCCTCTGAAATACAAGCGTCCCACCTGCTTTGCAGATGAGACGCTTTCTGTTTCAGCGCATAAAAAAAACAGCCCCGTAGGGCTGTCGCGACGCAGATGGGACTCGAACCCACGACCTCCAGCGTGACAGGCTGGCATTCTAACCAGCTGAACTACTGCGCCGTATGGACGATGACGGGCTCGAACCGCCGACATTCTGCTTGTAAGGCAGACGCTCTCCCAACTGAGCTAATCGTCCGGATGACCTGTAGGGGATTCGAACCCCTGAATGCCAGCGTGAAAGGCTGGTGAGTTAAGCCACTTCTCCAACAGGCCACAATTAAAGGCGTCTCACAAGAACACATTATACAGAGATGAGACGCCTTTTGCAAGTCTTTTTTACAATTTCATCAAATTTTTTACGTCAAAGCTAGTTTGCGAATCTTTTCGTCGTGAATCCGATAAATCCGCATCTCCTGAACAAGGTCGGCACCGAGCTTACGATAGAAGGCCAATGCCGGCTCATTCCAATCCAGGCAGCCCCACTCAAGGCGCCCATATCCGGCAGCTACACACTCTTGTGCAATACGTGACATCAGCGCACGTCCGATGCCTTCGCCACGATGCCCCTCATCAATGTACAAGGCATCGATGTAATAACCGGAAGCCCCGATAAAGGCTGAGCAAACCGTGTAGCAAAATAAGAACCCGACGGTTTGACCATCCCGCACCGCAAAAAAGGCGCGTGCTTGACCGGAAGCCACCAAACCGGCCAATTGGTCAGGCTCAGCTGTAATATGCTCTTCCATCTTTTGATACCGCCCTAATTTCAGCATGTAGTCACGCATTAAAGGGCCATCAGACGCCGTCGCCGCCCGCACTGTCATTTTATTTTCCATAAGTCACCTTCTCATGATTCAGTCTTGCTCATTTCATCTTAGACCCTTTCAAAAACAGTGTCAAGCTGGTCCATCCAGGATTAATACGAAAAGTACTTGACCAAGCCATCATACATACCTTGAGCAAGCTTGGTTTGATAGGCATCTGTCGCCAATCGCTTCTCATCTGAAGGAGTGGTTAAAAAGCCGCATTCAATTAAAACGGAAGGCACTTCATTTTCACGTAAAACAGCATAATTAGCCTTTCGGGTGTAGGTCCTGGTGCCGGTAGCCCCCTCCATGCCTTTCTGCATAGCACTTGCGAATTCTGCCCGCATATCTTTTTGAGCTGCGCTGGTAAGCCGTATGTTGCCATCAAAGTAATAAACCCCAATGCCAAGGGCATTCGGATTGCCGGGAGCGGCATCGCCATGGATTTCAACATAGGCGTCAGCGTTGTTGTCGTTGGCCACCATAGCTCTTTGGGCCAAAGAAATATGCACCGGCTTGTATTCTCGGATCATAATGACCTTGGCGCCCGCCGCTTCCAATTGGCGCTTGAGCTTAATCGCCACTGGTGTGTTAAAGGCCACTTCCGATAAACGCAAGACACTCCCGATGGCACCTGGGTCTACCTTACCCGGACCAGTGTATTCCCCATGACCGGCACTGACGACAATGGTCTTACCGGCAAGACCCAGCTGACCGTTTTTATGTTTTTTGACGGCCATAATGGAGAATTCATCTCCACGGCGGTCCAAGCGGAAATAACCGCCCGGTTCTGTACTCGTATGAATAATAACGCCCTTGTTTCCATTCGGCACGCATTTAAAATCGACAAAGGGCGTTTTTCCCGCCACCGGATTACCTAGATTGCCGTTAAAAGCAAGTCCGTTAATGGCAACGGACAGCTTATTCCCCTTATTGGCCAGCACTTGGACATTGGCATCATTCACCTTAAAGGTGACCTCATGTTGCCCCAGGCCCAGTGTAGACCGTTTGACGGTAAGAGTGGCTGAACCACTCGAAGCGCTTGCTTGCTCAGTGGGTGGAGCCGATTCGGCAACGCTCCCATTGGCAACAGGTTGTACCAACAAGCCGAAAATCCAGCCGGTTTGACCATTCGCCAAGCGGACATTGTACCAATCCGAGGTTTGATTGAGCCGGGTCATGCGATCGCCTTTTTTCACCGTACCGATAATTTGATGAGAGGTGGACGGGCCACTGCGAATATTTACAACGGAAGCGGTAACTTCCAAGTCGCCGCTTGCGGCACTGCTGCCGGTCCCATTGGCAGGGACGGTTGGATTGGCCGGTGGTGCAGGGGTTGGCGCCGGATTCGGTGTACTCGGCGTGCCGGATGTGCCCGGTGCCGGACTCGTATAGGCCTCATATTTAACGAGAACTTCAGAAATCCAAGCTTTTTGGCCGTCCGGAAGAATAATTTGATAAAATTCGCCGGACTTGCCTACAGCATCGTACCGTACATCTTTTTTCGCTTGGGCCACTACCGCGCTATCCGTAGACGCTTCCTTAAAAATAAGGCCGGGTGCCTGCACAACAGTAACAATGCCCTTCACTTCTGAGCCGGGCGTTTCGGCCGGCGTTTTCGTTTCTCCTGCCGGCGTGTTAATGATTACCGTGCGGCTGGCCTTGTCCCAATCAATTTCCTGGCCCAGGCTTTCGCCTGCTGCCCGTAAGGGAATCATAATCCGATCGTTGACCATCTGAATGTTCACATCAATGGGCTTAGCCGAGCCATTAATGTAATAGACAGGTTGGTTGTAGGGGAAAGCCAGGGTATTGTTGCCGAGCATCACATAGGCCGTTTGTTCCGCCTGAACCCACTTCACCTCTGCACCTAAGGCAGTACTGATGAAGCGAATCGGCACCAGGGTGCGGCTGTTTTGAATAATCGGCGGCACATCACTGGCCACCCGCGTTCCATTGACAACAATGGATGGCGCCGGTGCTGCCTGAGCAGGCAAGGAAACAAGGCCACCGGCCAAAAGAACCGTCAACACTAAAAAACCCATCAATAATTTCCAATAAGCATTCCATTTATTCAATACATAAACCTCCTTTGTAGCATAACCAGCTAGCCCCTTTATTGTATCCAACTTTCCCCGCCGCTTCAATTCATAGCTGCTAACAATCCAGGGACAAATAAGCTACAGAATAATGACAAATTCACTCAATAAAAAAAGCGCCACTGCCTAAACAGCGACGCACTTTTGCCTTATTAGAGCTTAACAACGTTAGCAGCCTGATCACCGCGATCGCCGCTGACGACGTCAAATTCTACAGCTTGACCTTCGTCCAATGTTTTAAAACCGTCACCTTCAATGGCGCTGAAATGTACGAATACATCGTCGCCACCGTCAACGGTAATAAATCCATAACCTTTTTCTGCATTAAACCATTTTACTGTTCCTGTCATCTGATGACCTCCATAAAAATTAGTCAGGATTGACAACACAGATTTGGACATAAAAATTCACATATTGTAACGAATTACATCAGCACATATGTAACCCCTTACAATATGTGAAAAAATGATGACGCATTTCTGTATTTCTTTACCCTGTAACAATTATAACAATACCCACTCTAAAAAGCAACTCAAAATACAGGCGGAATGCAACAGATGGATTTTTTCTATAAACCCCTCCCCTTCTTGCAACTGACGTCGCTTTTTGTTTACCAACCGAAATCTCTATTCGGCTTCTTTTAGGGCCGATAGGGCAGCTGGTCTATCCGGTAGCACTGAAAATATTTTATCCAAATTGACCAGTTTCAGTAATTTCCAGACGTATTCCTGAACATTGAAAAAGACAATCCGACCTTGTTTTTCATTGATTTCTTTATAAAAGGAAATTAACATGCCCAAACCGGATGAATCTATAAAAGAAACTTTCTCCAAATCAACCATTACATTGTAAATGTGTAATTCCTGAATCCGCTTTTTGATATCCTCCTTGAAATCAAAAGATTGCTCCAAGGTAATATCCCCTTCTAAAATGACTTCCACATAGCCATCGTAATTTTTAACACAATAGCTCGCCATGCTTCCTCCTAAAAAGTGACAAAGATTATATTAACATCATCATTTTGAACGTACCGGCTCAAGGCCGAGCGCACTTCTGTCATAAACTGCTCCGGCCTTACAGGAGAGGAATATTCGTTTTCAAAAGCCTCTGCCAGCATCTCAAAATCGCTAAAATAACGAGATGAGTGCCCAAATAGAGGCAATTCAAATATGCCATCCGTATAAAGCAGGACCGATTCGCCGACCAAACATGGACAGGTCGCGCTGTCAAACTCAGCCTCTTCAAATAATCCAAGCGGTAGGGCAGAGCTATCGTCCAGGACCTGGAAGCTTCCCTTGGAAAAATGGATCGGCGGCACATGGCCGGCATTTGCCCAGGACAGCCTGTGCGCTTTCGCATCATAGAGCATATAGCAGGCCGTCACAAAAAAATCATTCCGGGTATTCGAAAAAAACTGCCACAAGTTGCGGTTGATTTCCTCAAACAACCGCACCGGATCCATCCAGTAAGGCTTGAGCTCGTATAATTTTTCTTTCAAGATCGCCACAATAATGGCCGCTGAAGCGCCGTGCCCCTTAACATCAGCAATAAAGAAACCATAGGTATGGTCGTTCACTTGTAAAAAATCATAAAAATCGCCACCGACAAAGCTGGCCGGACGATAGACGACGTCCACCTTTAATTTCCCGGCAAAAGGCGATCCCTGTGGCAAGAAATCGTTCAACAGCTGGCGCGCCAATTTTAAGTCCTGACTCAGTTCAAGGTAGCGCGCATTCAAATCAACGGTTGCCTTCCGCAGGCGCAATAAATTGCCGACGCGAATCAGCAATTCATCCCCACTCACCGGTTTGGTCAAAAAATCATCGGCGCCACTCGCTAACCCATGTAGGCGATGATTGCGATCGCTCAGTGCCGTTACCATAACCACCGGCAAAAAATTCTCCTGCCGAAGGTCTTTCATCATCCGGCACAATTCAAATCCGTCAATATCCGGCAGCATCACATCGGTAATCACCAAGTCCAGCTCATTGCTGTTGAAAATTTGCATGGCCTCCAGGCCACTAGCAGCCTTTAAAATGGTCATGTTAAAGCGTGAGTTCATCAGATAGCTTTCAAGCAATTCAAGGTTAAGGGCATAATCATCGATGATCAATACTGTGAATTGCTCAGACATAAGTGACCCTCCGTTTGTGATGCGTCACACCATTACATGGACTGATTCCAGTAGTCGACGACGCGGTTCCATTCTTCGTCATCGTCAATTTCATACAAGACGTCTTCCCCGTCTTCGTCCGCAATACGAAAAACCATTACGGTTGTCTCATCAGCTTCTTCATCCGGTGCATAAGGGGCCACCACCGCATAGGCGGCATCTTCAAAATCAAAATCCCCGATCAGTTCAAAGGGTTGTGCCGTATCATTTTCATCCACCAGGACAATGACATTTTCAGGGAATAATTCTTCCGTCATCTCATCCTGCACAGCTTCATCATTTTGTTTATTGTCCACGACATACCTCCTGCCCTTTAGGGCTGTCCATCCACGTTTGTAAAATCAAGACCGCTGCCAGTTGGTCCACTTTTTTCTTGCGTTTTTTACGGCTGACATCTGCCTGTAAGAGCACCTGGGTGGCGGCCACGGTCGTTAACCGTTCATCCATCCAGTAGACCGGAAGCGAGTGGGCTTCCGACAGCAAATCGGCAAAGGCTTTGGTTTCTTCAGATTTAAACCCTAAAGAATTATTCATGTTTTTCGGCAGACCAATTACCCAGGCGCCGACTTCATACGTTTGGGCCAACGCCTTTAGCGCCTGTATGGCCTGGTCATCATTTTTCCGCTGCAGGGTCTGGACGCCCTGGGCTGTAATGCCCAAGGCATCGCTGACGGCAACGCCGATGCGACGTTCACCGACATCCAAGGCCATGACACGCATCAGCGTCTCCGTTGGGAGAGGCCGATGTATTCTGCCAGCATCTCTTCAATGAATTCATCACGGTCAATTTGCTTGATCAATGCCCGCGCATTTTGATAACTGGTGATATAGGCCGGGTCACCACTCAGCAAGTAGCCTACAATTTGATTCATCGGCTCGTATCCTTTTTCTTCTAGGGCCCGATATACCATCCGCAAAATATCGCGTGGTGTCATCTCACTGGAGCTTGACTTGTTGAAATACATGGTTTCATCCATATCATTATGCATACCATCATCTCTCTTTTAATTGATTTCGTACAATATCTGCCACTTTATTCAAGGCTTCAGACAGTTTTTCTGGATCTTTACCGCCGGCTTGGGCCATATCCGGTCTGCCGCCACCGCGGCCACCCAGCATTTCCGCCACTTGGCCGATAATCTTACCGGCATGCAGCCGTTTGACCGCCTCGTCTTTGGTCAGCATACTGACCAGCATGACCTTGTTATCTTCTGTTTCACTGGCCAAAAGCACCAGGCCGGATTTAATTTTATCCCGGTATTGGTCTGCCATTTGCCGCAATTCATCCGGACTGCCTGCTTTAACC
>OGSJ01000905.1_pt1 | contig 11224 bp, 12 predicted proteins | sample 1573851 | NCBI WGS metagenome assembly OGSJ01 (sample SAMN03295846, study PRJEB24534) | human gut metagenome | isolation source: fecal sample 6 from infant 6 | host: Homo sapiens | place: USA: Pittsburgh, PA | collected 2014-07 | reverse complement strand
CGCCTACCGGATTCTCGACATCAACCGCGCGGTGCTGGAGCGCTGTGCGCGCGAGCTGCTGGCGCGGGAAACGCTCGACGAAAGCGATATCCGTCAATTGACTCAAGGACTTGTTCGGAACTGAAAACAGTAGTAGGTGCCATTCAGAGTAAACCGACGGCTCTGTTCAGTGCGTTATCCAATTCGTCGGCATTGTTCAAGGAGAACCGATATGTCTGCATTGACTCCGTGGGACCCCTTCCGGGAACTGGATGAATTGCAAAACCGCCTGGCGACGATGTCCGGACGAATACCCCAGCGACAGGGCGCCCGTACCGGCAACGAAGCCATGACCACGGCGGACTGGGCTCCAATGGCGGACATCAGCGAGGATGAGAACGCATTCCTCCTCAAGCTGGATCTGCCGGAGGTCCCCAAGGATGCCGTGCGCGTCAGCGCGGAAAACGGTGTGCTCACCATCAGCGGCGAGCGCAAACTGGAAAAAGAGGAGCAGGGCAAGAAGTTCCACCGCATCGAACGTGCGTATGGCCGCTTTGTGCGCAGCTTTGTCTTGCCTGACAACGTTGATCCGACCAAGGTGACGGCTTCCATGAAAGACGGCGTGCTGGAAGTGCGGCTTGTCAAGGCCGAGCAAGCCAAACCGAAACAGATTGAAATCTCAGTCAACTAACTTCAATCAAGAGCCCAAGATCATGAATATCAAACAGCCACAATACACCTTCTCCGCACTTGCCCTGGCGGTCGTCGTCGGACTGAGCGGACCGGCTCTGGCCCAATCGGCGGCAGGTTCTAGCCCAGGTGCTGCAGCACCCTCTGCCGCATCCAAGGCGGCACAGCCACAGGTAGATGACAAGGCCGCCCGGGAAGCCGATAAAAAGCGTGCCGAGCTCACTCAAGACGCCATCACGGCGCTCACCAAGACCCAGGAGGCTTTGACCCTCCTTGATGCAAACAAGACCAAGGAGGCGCTTGCTGCGCTGGAACTGGCCAGCGGAAAGCTGGAACTGGTATTGGCACGCGACGCCAAACTTGCTTTGGCGCCGGTCGATGTACGCGTCATCACCCACGATATCCACGCCAACGTGGAATCGGTAAAGAAAGCGGTCAAGTTGTCTCGGGAGTTGTTGGGTGATGGCGAGGTGCAAAAGGCCCGGCCCATCGTTGCCAATCTGGCCAGCGAAATCGTAATCCAAACCGACAACCTTCCGATGGCAACGTACCCGGCAGCGATCAAGTCGGCCGCACGGCTCATCGACAGCGGCAAGATCGACAACGCCAAAGCGGAACTCGCCCGAGCACTGAACACGCTGGTGGTGACCTCGGTCGCCTTTCCTCTGCCCGTGCTACGGGCCGAAGCCGCGATGGCAAAAGCTGAAAAGCTGGCCGAGACCGACAGGCGCGATGCCAAGCAGAACGAGGAGCTCAGCACCTTGCTGTCGTCCGTGCGCACGGAGATCGAGATGGCGCAGATCCTGGGTTATGGCAAGAAGGCGGACTTCAAACCCATCTTCGATCAGGTGAAGTCCATTGAGCAAAAGTCGGCTGGTGGCAAAAGCGGCAAGGGATGGTTCGACGAGTTGAAGACGCGCATCCAAAAGCTGTTTTGAGGTGATGAAGGGGCTGACTGCTCTGTCGGTCAGTCTCGCGATGTTCGCATTCAGCCCCAATAGATTCGCCTATTTTCACTATCTCATACGAGGCATATCACCATGAATGAGCAAACACCGAATCCCAATGCGACGAACGAAGGAAAAAACGAACAGGCCGCGGTAAGCAGCCTTCCTGTCAGTCCAGAGTCCAAGCCTGAAGTCGTCACGGAGGTACAGCCTGAGGTTCAGAAAGAAACGGACTCGCAGGCGGCAGACAAACGTAAACAAGTCCTCGATGAGGCAGTCTCGGCCTTGTCGCTGACCAAATCAGCGCTGGCCGCACTTGACGGCAAGGACACTGCACGCGCATTGGCAACGCTGGCCGAAGTGACGGGAAAGCTGGAGCTGATCGTCGCGCGCGAACCCACGCTCGCCCTGGCCGGCGTTGATGTGCGCACCATCGTGCACGACTTGTTCGCCAACACGGAAACCATTGAGGCGATGACCGACGAGGCGCTGGATGCCCTCAAACATGGCGAGGTGCAACAGGCTCGCCACGTGCTGGCTTTGCTGGCCAGTGAAATCGTGATCACGGTCACCAGCATCCCTTTGGCGTCCTATCCCGCAGCCGTGAAGGCAGTCGTGCCGCTGATCGATCAGGGCAAGATCGAAGAAGCCAAAGCCGCGCTGCAGTCAGCGCTCAGCACGCTGGTCGAGGAGCGCAGCGTGCTTCCGCTGCCCGTCCTGCGTGCGAAGCTGCTCCTGAAGCGCGCCGAGCCCCTGGTAGAAGATGGTCAGCGCAGCGAAGCATCCAATGAGCGCCTGGAGACATTGTTGAACGAAGCCCGGCAGCAGTTGGAAATGGCAGAACTGCTGGGCTATGGAAAAAGGAAGGACTTTGAGCCCCTGTACGCTGAACTCAAGAAAATCAAGGAAAAGACGGGAGGGGGAGGCTGCGGAAAAGGCTGGCTCGATGAAGTCAAGGCAAAACTGTCCAGGTTGTTCTGAAACCGCTGGAGAGGGGGCGCATAGCGCCCCCTCTCTTGTCCCATGAGTGTTTGATTTTTTATTTTGTATAGATCTTTAGGAGATATTGCATGAACACAGACACCATCGCCAATTCCAATGCGGATGACCCCACCAAAGCACTGTGTTCGCTGAGCCAAAATTGGTGGCTTTTTGTGCTGCGCGGTGTCTTGGCATTGATTTTTGCAGCCCTCGCGTTCTGGATGCCACAATCGGCTCTGTTGGCCATGACCATCATGTTCGGCGCATTTTCATTGGTCAATGGCGCGTTCAACTTGTTTGCAGCGGTGCGCCATATCCAGAAAAAAGAGCGCTGGGGCTGGCTGCTGTTCAGCGGCATTGTCGGCATACTTACGGGCGTCGTCGTCCTGGTTGCTCCTTGGGTCGCCACGATAGTCTTGGCTTCTTTTTTATGGGCTAGCGTGGGGTTCTGGGCGATTTTCACCGGTGTGCTGGAGATATCCGCCGCCGTTCGGCTGCGTCGGGAAATCAAGGGTGAAATCTGGCTTGCCCTCAGTGGACTGCTCTCGATTATCCTTGGTGCTATCGTCTTGTGGATATTTTTTACCCGTCCGGTCGAGTCATTCGTGGCCGCAGGCTGGCTGTTGGGTTTCCATGCGGCAGTCTATGGCGTCACGCTTTTGTTCTTGAGTTGGAGTCTTCGCAAAACGCGCCTGGGGTAAGAGCGTGCCAAACCAAAATCTATGGATATGAGCATCCTCGATTCATACCTCCATAGAAATGACATCGAAGGAGTCATACATGCAGATGCAATATAGCTATCGAGCTATCGACAAAGAGTTGCATGAACCTTGGCAGAGAGCTTTGGGAAATGTGATCGAGCACGCCCTCAAGCCATTGCTCGACAAACACACTAAAGATTCAGCGCGACTTCAAATCGTCCTTGATCGCGACAAGATCAAGCGGCAATTTCTGGCCAGTGGCTATATGCACCTGCCCGGCAAAAAGATTGTCAGCGTTACTGCATCACATGAGGAGCTGACGCCCCTCGCGAAGATGCTCGCACAGTCGTTGTTCCGTCAGGCCAAGAAGCATTTTGACCGACTGCATGCTCAGGATCAAATCAAGCGCAAAGCACGACGCGAGCGCTTGCGCGAGCTCAAGGTGCGGATTGCCGCAAAACCCGCATCAGCCGCCCATGAGGCCGAGGTGACCCGAATGCCTCTACTGTCGAAACTTGAGGCTGTCGCAAGGCGTGAGCTGGCTTATCTGCGGGCCGTCGGCGATTTACCGCGCGATTATCCGACGCTGCGCGACGTGGTGGATGAAGCGATTGTCCGAGCTAAGGTGGAATGGCAATCCGTGCCGGGGGAAAAAGAGGCTTACACCGGTCTTTTGAAGCATCTGTTCGCCGTCCTGGATAACGAAGTGGCAAGCAGCCGGCAATTTGGCGAATTCGTTTCTCTGGACGCGCCGGTCGAACCGGATGCCCAAGACGTGGCCGAGGCCATGGTGGAAGAGGAAATCTTCGAATTTTATCAGCCCGATGACACACTCAAGCTGGCCGATATCTTCGCTGGCAGTCAGCATCCCGATGTCGCAACGATCGCGGAACAGGAGGAGCTGATTGATCGGTCGAGCGAGCTCGCTTTTGCATTTGACCTGCTGAAGGACATGCCGCGTTTGTGGCGGCGCATTTTTCTGCTTATCCGTGTGGACGGGCTGAATGCCAGCAGCGTCTCTGAAATCCTGCTGATTCCTAGTAAGGAAGATGCTGTCCGAAGGTGGCTCATGCAGGCCGAAGCATTCATCGCTGCTCATCTGGAAGAGGCCGGAGTAAGCAAAAACGGGAACGATTGGCTCCAAGGCGTTGATTGGTCGGCATTGTCTGTGACCCGAAGCGAGGCAGCCTCACTGTGGTCCAAGGAGGCGAACCATGAAGAATGATCTTCACCTCGTCTGCCCGCATTGCCAGTCCATCAACCGCGTACCGACTGCGAAGCTATCGGAACATCCCAACTGTGGCCGCTGCCAGCAGCCCTTGTTCACGGGCGAGCCCATCGAGTTGACCACGGCGACGTTCTCGCGCCACGTGGAGCGCAGCGATCTGCCGCTGCTGGTCGATTTCTGGGCGCCATGGTGCGGGCCGTGCAAGATGATGGCGCCACAGTTCCAGCAAGCGGCGCACCAGCTCGAACCGAGGATCCGGCTGGCGAAGGTGAATACCGAGGCTGAGCCCCACCTGGCCGCGCAGTTCGGTATCCGCAGCATCCCGACGCTCGCCCTGTTCCAGGGTGGGCGGGAGATCGCCCGTCAGGCCGGCGTGATGGGCGCGCAGGACATCGTGCGCTGGACGTCGACGCAAGTGGGACGCTGACCGATGCAGGGCTTGCTCGGCACTACACTAATCCTGCTGGCAGCTTGCAGCCTGGCGGCGATGGCGACGGCGGCGTTCAGAGTGCCCGCCTTGCTGGGGTATCTCTCTGTCGGCGTTGTACTGGGCCCCTCAGTCATCGGCGTGATCGCGCCGGGGGAGACGCTGAGCTTTCTGTCCGAGCTGGGCGTGGCGCTGCTGTTGTTCATGGTCGGACTGGAATTCTCCCTCGGACACTTCTGGCTCGCCCGCAGGACGGTGCTGATGGCGGGCGCTCTGCAGATGATCGCCGTGGCCCCGCCGCTGATCCTGCTATTGATGTGGCTGGGGCAGCCCGGCCAGAGCGCCGCGCTGCTCGGCACTGCGGCGGCCATGTCGTCCACGGCGCTGGTCAGCCGACAACTGGCCGACCAAGGCGAGCTCACCACCCGCCACGGCCGCAGTGCCATCGCCGTGCTGGTCTTTCAGGACCTGGCCAGCGTGCCCCTGCTGGCCTTGCTGGCGATCTGGGCGCGCGGCGAGTCGCCGAGGATCGAGCATGTGCTGCTCGAAGTATTCGGTGTGCTGCTGCTGTTCGCGGCAGCGGCCCTCGTCTCGCGCCGTCTGTTGCATGGCCTGCTGGGCTGGGTGGCGCGGCGGGGCCACGAGGAATCGTTCGTGCTCGTCTCCTTGTGCGTGGTGGTGGCTGCCGCCGCTGCTGCGCACGCGGTCGGCGTATCCGCCGCCCTGGGGGCCTTCCTCGCCGGGATGGTGCTGGGCGAGAGCGACTTCCGGCACCACATGGAAAGCCACCTCAGGCCGTTTCGCGATGTGTTGTCGGGCGTGTTCTTCGTGACCATCGGCCTGCAACTGGACGCAGCACAGATTCTTTCGGCACCGCTGGCGGTGCTGGCGTGGCTGGTGGTGCTGGTACCGGTCAAGATCCTGCTCAATACGCTGGCCTTGCGGGCGACGCGCCTGTCCGCCCTCGATGCCTGGCGCGCGGGCATAGCGTTGGGGCACGGCGGCGAGTTCGCCCTGCTGTTGTTGGGCACGGTCTTGCAGCAGCATCTGATCCCCGCGACCGTCGTCCAACCCATGCTGGTCGCGCTGGTGCTCAGCATGGCCCTGGCACCGCTACTGATCCGCCATCACGATGTACTTGCCCGGTTCTTGAGCCGCACCGGCGGCGTCATTCAGCCACCCCAGGCTGAAGAAGTCGAGATCGCCGCGCAGACGACGCGATATCGAGACCATGTCATCGTTTGCGGCGCGGGCGAGCTTGGCCTGACAGTCAGCGAGATTCTTCGCCACGCCGGCGTGGCGCATCTGCTGCTGGAGGCGGACGCGCAGAAGGTAGAGGCCGCGCGTGCCGCCGGCGCGCCGGTGTTCCATGGCGATGCCAGTCGGCCCGATACCTTGCTGGCTGCCGGCTTGACGCATGCGCACTTGGTGGTGCTAACGTTCGCCCATGCCCAGCAAGCGTTGCGCATCGCCCAGGCGATTGCCGAGCGCCGTCCGGCGCTAACCTTGTGGGTGTCATGCAGAAGTACGACCGCGGCCGATGCATTTCGCGCCATGCCTAACGTGCGCGTTTATCAGCAATCCTTTGCCGCAGCTATTGGGCTGGCGGAACAGGTGATGTCGACGCTTGGCATGTCGACCGAGTTGATTGAAGGACACATCAGCGCAATGCGCCGCCGTCTCGACAGCAGCCGTTTTCCAGGGAGTTCATAGTCATGAAATCAAAACGCCTTAACCCATTTCAGGTCTTGCGTGACCAATTGGCCATCATGAGTTTTTACGAGCGCTTCGAGCAGGTCGTCGCGCTCGTGCTGTCGGCGGTGATCGCCGTCATCATCGTGGTGTCGCTGTTCCAGCTCATCTCCATCGTCTTCACGCTGCTGGTTCTCGATGCCTTCAATCCCCTGGACCACAAGGTATTCCAGAGCGTGTTCGGCATGATCATGACGCTCTTGATCGCGATGGAGTTCAAGCATTCCATCGTGCGCGTGGCGCTGCGTCGGGACAGCATCATCCAGGTTAAGACGGTGGTCCTGATCGCGGTGATCGCACTCTCCCGCAAGTTCGTGATCCTCGACTCCGACGCGAGCCCCGCAAAGATAGCCGCGCTGGCAGGCGCCACGCTGGCTCTGGGTGCGACCTACTGGCTGCTGCGCAAGCGCGGCGACCGCGCCGCCGAGACCTCTGAGCATGACCCGTCATCATCCGAGTGATCCGCGCACTGCGCTCTTGCAACACCGCTGGCTCAACCGCCTGCAGACCGGGCTGTTGGTCCTGACCCTGGTCGGGATCGCAGCCGCAGCAGGGAGACTGCCATTTGGGGAAGGCTGCCTGTGGCTCGCGCTGTTTGCCGTTGCAGGTGCGTTGCTGCTGGACCCGGTAGCCGCGTCGGCGCTGAGCTTGCGCCTGTACCGCGTACGGGCCTTGCACCCGCAACAAGCCCACGAGATGTGGGCCCTGTTGCGCGAGCTGCCCGCCACGCCGGTGCCGCACTATGTGCCCAGTGCCGTCGTCAACGCCTTCGCCACCGGATCGAAGCAGGAGGCATCGATCGCCCTCACCGATGGCCTGCTGCGCAGCCTGAGCCCACGCGAGCTGGCGGGTGTGTTCGCGCACGGGGTCGCGCACATCGCTAATGAGGATCTGCGTGTCATGGGGCTGGCGGATTCCGTCAGTCGCCTCACGTGCCTACTGGCCCTTATGGGACAGATCGCGATCCTGCTCAGCCTGCCCGCGCTGCTGGTTGGCGCGGCGGAGGTCTATTGGCCTGGTCTATTGTTATTGGCCGCATCGCCCCAACTGGCCCTGCTCGCACAGCTCGGCTTGTCTCGCGTGCGTGAGTTCGACGCTGACCGCCTTGCGGCGGAACTGACTGGCGACCCGCAGGGGCTGGCGTCCGCGCTGGCGAAAATCGAGCGGGTCAGCCGCTCCTGGCGTGCCTGGCTATGGCCGGGATGGGGCAATCCCGAGCCCTCCTGCTTGCGCACGCGTCCGGCAACGCAAGAGCGCATCGCACGCCTGCTGACGTTGGCGCCTGGGCCAGCATCAGCGTTGCCACTCCGCGCGCCCCATTTTTTGCCGGAATCCGCTTTGGCGACGCGCCCACCGCGCTGGCGCCCGAGCGGGCTGTGGCGCTGATTGCCCATCAACAGGAGACGTCTCATCGCCTATCTCGACCCGTACCAACGCCCCGCGCCGGACCGCTTCGTCCGGCGCTGGCTCTTCATCACCGCCTGTATTGCCGCGCTCATGCTGCTGTGGCAGTTTCTGCACGCCATCGAGGCCTGGTTCAGTCCGCGCGAGGCAGCAGAACGCACCGTGATGGCGCGTGGCGATCTGGCGGCGGACGAGAAAACCACCATCGAACTGTTCGAAAAATCGCGCGCCTCGGTGGTCTACATCACCACCGCGCAATTAGTACGCGATGTCTGGACGCGCAACGTGTTCTCCGTGCCGCGCGGCACTGGCTCGGGCTTCATCTGGGACGACGCCGGCCACGTCGTCACCAACTTCCACGTCATCCAGGGCGCGTCCGAAGCCACCGTCAAACTGGCCGACGGCCGCGACTACCAGGCCGCGCTGGTGGGGACGAGCCCCGCGCACGACATCGCCGTGCTCAAGATCGGCGTCGGTTTCAAGCGCCCGCCGGCCGTGCCGGTCGGCACCAGTGCCGACCTCAAGGTGGGTCAGAAGGTGTTTGCTATCGGCAACCCCTTCGGCCTGGACTGGACGCTCACCACTGGTATCGTCTCCGCGCTCGACCGCTCGTTGCCGGGAGAAGCGGGCGGCCCGGCCATCGATCACCTGATCCAGACCGACGCCGCCATCAACCCCGGCAATTCCGGTGGCCCGCTGCTCGATTCGGCTGGGCGGCTGATCGGCATCAATACCGCCATCTACAGTCCGTCTGGCGCCTCGGCCGGCATAGGCTTTGCGGTGCCGGTCGATACCGTCATGCGCGTGGTGCCGCAACTCATAAAGACCGGCAAGTACATCCGTCCGGCGCTGGGCATCGAGGTGGATGAGCAGCTCAACACGCGTCTGCAGGCGCTGACCGGCAGTAAGGGCGTATTCGTATTGCGCGTGACGCCGGGCTCGGCGGCGCACAGGGCCGGGCTCGTCGGCGTCGAGGTCACCGCAGGCGGCATCGTGCCCGGCGATCGCGTTATCAGCATCGACGGTATCGCCGTTGACGACGTCACCACATTACAGGCCCGGCTAGACGACAAGAACGTTGGAGATGTTGTGGTCTTGTTAGTGGAGCGGGCCGGCAAGACTCGCGAGATGCTTGTGGAACTACAACCGGGAGTTTGATGGAAAGTGGGTCATGGATCTGCACAGCGAAGCAGCCAAGCGACTTCAGCCTTGCGCCGAACTACGAGCCCTAGCTAGGGATGGTCTGAAGTAGCCCTGTATTTCCGGCTGACTTCAGCCACTGCTGATTTTGAAAGCGGTGAACCGATCAAAAACGATCGGATCACTCGCTCATTTCGGTGCTTTCAGCCGTCGCGAGCACCTTGCGACGGCCATTTTCCGCATTACAGGCGCACCTCTCCTGCGCTTGCCAGCAAATGTCGGCGGGCCATCCATAGGTTCGACAGGGCAAACAGCGTCACCAGTTGTGCAGTGTTCTTCACCAGCCCTCGGAAACGTACCTTGGTGTAGCCGAACTGCCGCTTGATCACGCGAAACGGGGGCTCTACCTTCGCTCGCACTTGCGCCTTGGCCTTCTCGATCTTGCGCTTGGCTTTGTACAGGGCGCTGCGTTTATCGAGCATCTTGTAGGTGCTGCGGCGTGCTGCGACCTGCCAGATCACTTCTCGGTCGGCATGCTCGGAGCGCTTTTCGACGCCTGTGTAGCCGTCATCGGCGCAGACGACGTTCTCGTCGCCGTGCAGCAGTTTGTCGACCTGGGTGACATCCCCCCCTTCCCTTGTATCTAACAGTTTGTGGTGATTAGCTACCACCACTGAAGCAGAGTGAGCCGCCCCCTTCCCTTAAGGTCAGAAAAGTCGGCACCGCTGAACCTTGATTTGCAGCACATGGCCCTCCGCTTCACCTTTCACGCCAGCACATCAGGTTGAACGGTTATCGGGAGCTCGACTCCGTATGTACAAGGCGAACAGGCGTGACGGTTTATGTGAGAGGAGTTTGACCATGTTTCCAGTCGGCATTGACGTAAGTAAAAACACCCTGGATCTTTGCATGCTTTATGACGGTATCAAAGGACGCATAAAAACCCGTAACATCCAGAATAACAGACATTCAGTTGAAAATATTCTTCGCTGGCTCAGGCTTCAACATTGCAGTCCGGAAGATGTTCATGTGGTAATGGAAGCTACCGGTGTTTATCACGAACGGCTGGCCACTGAATTACATGATGCCGGTTTCCGGGTTTCTCTGGCCAACCCTCACCGTAGTCGGGAGTTTGCGCGTGGCATGGGAATCATGACAAAAACGGATAAGGTGGATGCGTATATGCTGGCCTGTTACGCATTCCTTAAGAAGCCACACCGCTGGGAGCCGCCGGCACCCGAAATCAGATATCTCGGTGCACTCCTGCGACGGCGGGATGTTCTGCTGGGTGATGCCCTGCGTGAGGAGAACAGGCTGGAAAAATACCTGTCGACAGACACACCTGCAGATATTATCAGTTCCTGCAGGCGTATGGCGCAGCTTCTGCGCGAGGAGGTAAGTAATATCGAGCGGCAGATAAAAGCACATATCAAAGCCAGCCCTGCACTGAGGCGTGATTATACACTGCTGACCTCAATTAAATCGGTTGGTCCCCAGCTGGGGATGCATATGCTGGTCGTGCTTCGCAGCCATAACTTTGTATCGGCTGAGCAGGCTGCCGCCTTTCTGGGCGTGGTGCCGATCGAGAAACGCTCAGGCACATCGGTCCGGCGCCGGCCGCGGATGTCGAAAATCGGCCCCCCTCAGTTGAGAGCGAAGCTTTACATGTCCGCCCTGTGCGGAAAAATCTACAATAAGCGAATGCGTAATATTTACGATGAGATGTGCCTGCGGGGTAAACCTAAAATGGTGGCCATTGGCGCGCTGATGCGGAAACTGGTGCACTGGTGTTATGGCGTCCTGAAGACCGGAACCGTTTTTAATGACGAAGACCTGAAACCGGCACTGTCAACCTGACTATACCAGGCTGGCATTAAACACAAGGTAACGCTCACTGCAATAAGTGAGCGCAGTCCGTTATGAGCGAAGAGCGGATATTCAGACCGACTGATAGCTGATTTTGAGTTGCCAAAAA
>OGSJ01000902.1_pt1 | contig 11242 bp, 10 predicted proteins | sample 1573851 | NCBI WGS metagenome assembly OGSJ01 (sample SAMN03295846, study PRJEB24534) | human gut metagenome | isolation source: fecal sample 6 from infant 6 | host: Homo sapiens | place: USA: Pittsburgh, PA | collected 2014-07 | reverse complement strand
ATTAGGTCATGACAAAATGAGTTTTTGCTGTAAAAAGGCGATGAATTTGTTGGCAATTACAATATTGATTTCGTTGATGGCATTGTTTGGCGTGTTGTTTTATTTGACAAACCCAGACTCAATAATCGGATTTTTAATAGCTATCAAACAAATATTCATATTGCTTTTATTAATCGGAATTTTATTGACACTAATGTATTTTCTTATGCTTTACTTCAGGGTTAAGAATGTTAGCACTATTTCGTGGCTTAAAGGCTACAAGAAAAGATATAAAACAAGTCCTGCGATTTTTAAAGTAATTTCATTATCCATTGTCTTGTATCTTTTAACAGTGACTGTGTTTGGGTTGAACGACTACCTCACTTCTACATCATATTTTGATGCATGGGAAAAATCGAAGAATTATGCAAATGTAGCTTGTGCATGGCCGTGGACTTATGTTGAAAATGATGATAAATTTGAAAAAATAGTAGTACCTAAGTTAAATAATTTATGGGATGAATTAGATTCTAAAGGAGCAATTCTGTTTTTCGCACCAAATATCCAATATGAAAATGATGATGAATATTTAAATAAACGGGCTTTTAAAGGTAGGTATGCTTATATTAACAAGAATTATGTTGAAATAAACAACTTAGTTGATTCACAAAACAAACCACTAACAACTCATACGCCTAATTCTAATGAATGGATTATATTTGTCCCTGAAAATATAACAATAACTGAATTTGATAAGCAGAATATCAGAAAATCACATATTTTTAATTGCGTGAATCAAAAAGACGATGTCAGTGAGAAATACATCAAAATCAAGAAAAAGCAGTATGTTTTTACGTTTGATTGCCAGCAAAATATAATTAGTCCAGATATATTTAATTATGTTTTGGTTATGGTAAATGGCAAAGAATTAGCACCTACCAGAGAGATTAAAATACCGTCACTGGTTAACGGCAAGTTTCATCCCTACATCCCAAATCCGAATAAGGGCTATGATTATTTAAAACCAGCCATTCAAAAAACACAATCATCTGACTATATACTTTTCGTCACGAGCGTATATGACGAAGTCGTTGAAAAAATAGAAATGTATAAGACAGAAACGACCATATATTTTTTAGGATTTTTGCTATCGGTTTTAATATTGTTTGTAACGATAAAAATAGATGAAGAATCATATTTTTATAATTATGGACAAAAAATCTACGTTTCTAGATTACTGGGATATGGTTTTAAATCTATCCATAAATCTAAAATACTTCAGATTATAGTTGGATTTATCATTAGTATTATTATTTGTTATATGATAATACTATTCACGATATATTTTAGAAGTTTTGGATTTTTTGAACCAAGAGATGGATGGAGTTTAAGAAAATTATTAATTTGTCTAATAATGTCAATTATTAGTGTTATTATTTGTTTCATGTATGAAATTATTAACATAAAAAAGAACGAAAAAAATTTAGTGACAAAGTTAAAGGAAGGTAATTAAATGAATGTTAATAAACCTCAAATATCATTAAAAAACATATCGAAAAAATATGGTAACCATAAAATATTAGAAAATATTAATCTCGAAATTTATGAAGGGGATTTTATATGCATTTTTGGCAAAAGTGGTGGAGGAAAGACAACGCTATTAAATATTATTGGGACGCTTGAAGAATATGATGAAGGGGAATTAAAATGCTTTTCTAAACATAATCCATTTAGAAATGAAAAAGAATCTGAACTTTTACGAAGGTATAAAATAGCATATCTTTTTCAAAACTTTGCTCTAGTTGATAATATGACAGTTCAAGAAAATTTAAATTTGGCAGTAAAATACAGTAGAAGTACTGATAAAAAATCAATTATCAAAAAAGCTCTTATGGATATGGGAATAGAAGACAAGCTTAAGTCAAAAATATTTGAATTATCAGGTGGAGAACAGCAAAGAGTAGCTCTCGCGAGAAATATGGTTAAGCCATACGAAATAATGTTAGCAGACGAACCGACAGGATCGTTAGATAGTGAAAACAAAAAGATAGTAATTGATACACTTGTAAAACTAAATAAACTGGGGAAAACTATAATTGTTGTTAGTCATGATAAAGAATTTGAAAAAATTGCGCACAAAAATTTTATTATCGAAAATGGCAAACTGAAACAGCTAGAATTTGCGTAGAGAAAAACTTCGGATTATAAATTAAGCTCACAAAAATAGAGCCTTGCTTTTAGCACGGCTCTATTTTCTCTTCTTATATAATACAATTCCAGCTGCTATTAAAATAACTGAAGCGACAACAACAGCGATTGTGATGCGTTTTTGCTTGGCTTTTTGTTGTTCTTGTTCTAGTTTTTGTTGGGCGAGTTTTTCTTCGTATTTTCTTTGTTTTTCTTCGTTTTCTTTTTTTAATTGTTCTTCTTTTTGGCGCTTTTCTTCGGCTTTCTTTTTTTCTTCTTCCTGTCTCTTTTTTTCTTCTTCTTTTTTCTTCTTTTCTTCTTCTTGTTTCTTTTTTTGTTCTTCTTTGTATTGTTTGTTTTCAGCTACAGTGAGGTAGATGTCATTGTCATAATTAGTACGAGTATGGTCGTTTAATGTAATTTGTGATCTGTCGGGTATGATTTCAAATTCTTTGTTATCAACGCCTTCTTGATACATTTTTTCGATTACATAATGCCCATAATCCAAAGGTCTTTCTTTCTTTTTTCCGTAAGGGACAACTGTTTTACGAGTTTCACCTGTATTTAGATTTCTCAAAATAACTATTACATTCTTTTTATTTGCAGGATTCTTTCTTATTATGAACCTAATCACTCCGCTTTCTGTTCTCTTTTTTACATCGTCGTATCTTTTTGTTTTATTTATTGTGCCGTCGCTGTTTATCCAACGAACGTAATTTAATGCATCAATCGCATATAGATTTAGCTCGTCCATGTTTCCAGCGATATCTTCGTATTTTTTCGTATTATCTCCAAATTTCACCCAAGTATTTCTCTCTTGTATCGCAGTTCCGCTATAAGGATCCACAAGCACACCTTTCTTGTTATAAATCCCAATTGGCATCCCATCAAAAGCGGCATTATACAATCCTGGATCATATTGTTCATTTATTGCACAACTACTATTTTGCACACTCAAGCAAATCAATAGCGCAATAGCCAACATTTTAAAAATATTTTTTAGTTTCATTTTTAGCTCCTAATTTATGTAGTGAAGATTCGTTTTCTTCCAATTTAATTATACCAATTATTTAATAGAAATCACAATGTTTTATTAATTTAATCTGATAAAAAAATTGTTATTGATTAAAGACAAATTAAGTAGTAAAATACAGTTAAGAGATAGGCTGAGAGTTTCACTATCACTTTAAAATTTTCAATTTTGGAAGGAGAAATCATGAATAGGAATTTGAAAAAAGTAACTGCAGCTATGTTGATGTTTGCAATTACTGGAACATCTTTGTTGACTGGATCATTATCTTTTGCTGATAATGCAAATAAAGATGTCAACATCGAGAGAATCGCAGGTATGAACAGATACGATACTTCTGCAACTATTGCAACAAAATTTGCGAAGAACGCCGAGAAATTAATTCTCGCATCTGGAGAAAACTTTGCGGACGCTTTGGCAGGATCGCCATTGTCAGGAGATTTGAATGCGCCAATTTTACTTACGCAATCCAAAGAAATGCCAAGAGAAACGGAGCTTACTATCAAATCTATCAAACCAAAACAAGCTTACGTTATCGGTGGGAACTCTTCTGTAAATGAGTCGCAACTAAAATTTTTCCAAAAAGCTACGAGAGTTTCAGGAACAGATAGAATAGGAACTTCTGTTGAGGTTAATAAAATCAGAAAAGCATTGAATCCAAATATGCAACAAAGTATCTACAATTCGTTCGTGTATCCTGACGCGTTAGCAGCAGGCCCACTTGCATCTAAAATGAAATTGGAATTAATTCCTGTAGAAAAGGCTACTAATCCAAATTATATATTTGGTGGAGAATCTACAGTAAAATACAATGGCAATGTAACTAAAAGATTCAGCGGCAAGGACAGATACGAAACATCTGTTGAAATTGCGAAGGAATATTTGAAACACAGCACTTCTAAGAAGACAGTAATCGTAGCTTCAGGCGAAGATTATCCAGATGCATTGTCATCTTCAATTATTTCCAAAGTGAAGGATGCTCCAATTGTTTTGGTTGGTAAGAATTACATTCCAGATTCTGTTAGAAATTTCTTAAAAGATAGCCAAATCGAAAATATAATCATAGTTGGTGGTGTGAATTCTGTAAGCCAAAAAGTTCAAATTCAATTGAAATACATCAACAAATCAACAGAAGAAGTAAAATCGGAATATTCAAAAGAAATCGCAAAGCTTAAATCAGACGTAGAAGATTACGGTAAACAAATTAAAGAAGCTAGAATTGAAAGAATAAGCTATTTGGAAAAGGTGTTGGAAGGCGCTGAAAAAGAACGTAAAATCGCTCAAGAATGGGTAGACAATGGTGTGTTCTCTTTCCTTCACTGGACAAAAGAAGCTCATCCACAATACGCAGCAAATGTCGACAAGGCGTTGATGGTTTTGAGAAAATATGTTGAAACTAATGAAGTAAATCCAACGATAAAAGGCGATGCAACATCTTATGAAAATTTGATGATTACAGGTGAATTATTAAATGAAAATAATGATGTAAGAGCCGCAGACAATAACTTCAAAGTGGGCCCAATGCACACTAATTTTGAAATTTTGGCAAAAGCAATGGTCAGTGCAAACAGATCCACTAACCATCAATTAGGCCACAGACACACATTTAATGTCGCAGAAAACTTGGCATGGGGAGCTAGTGACCCATATTATGGTTGGTACAAGCTTGAAAAAGAAATATACGACCAAAATCCAAATGATCCAAGAGTTGGTCACTACACTAATTTGATGAATGATAGCTACAAAGTTTGCGCGATAGCTTGTAACAACAATCCAAAAGTTAATTCTATGAGAATTACATTTGCTTGGAATGCAGATTTCTCAGAAGATTTGCTTTTAACTGAACAAGAATACAGACAAATTCTTGGTGAATACTACAACATTGTAGAATCAAAATACATGAGAAGAGAATTGCCATTGTTACAAAAACTTGCACAATCAGAAACAATCAAGGAAAGAATCAAAGTAGAAGAGATGGAATTTTCTAAGATGGGACAAAAAGTTATGGATTTGGGCGATTTGATCAAGGAATTGAACACTAAAAAATCACAATCCAATAAAGCCATCGAACAACTAACAAAAGAAATGAAAAATTTATAAATAAATTATCCTACTTGCTGATTTTGCAGGTAGGATTATTTGATTTCAAACGTTAAGAAATTCTAAAGATTACAGAAAAAATGAGCAAATTTAATGAAGTTGTGATATAATTTTAACTGTTAAATATATTAATAGGATGATGAGAAATGGAAAAATCAAATCAAAAAAAATATACTTTTTTGATTAATACAACGCCCCCTCCAAGGCTGATCAAAAGAATGGATCTAGTAAAAGATAAGTTCGATTTGTATGCGATTTGCTGGGATAAAGGTGGGGATGAAAAATATGATTTCAAGCGTGATTTTTGCAAGAAGGAAATAATCAACATAGATGCTGACAACAGTAATCCTATGAAAAGACTTATTCCAACTTACAAATTTTCACAGAAAGCTTATAAAATATTGGAGAGAATTAAACCAGATTTAATTCACGTCCAAAGTTATGATATGCTAGAGATAGCTACCAAATACAAGAAAAATAACGACAACAAGGTTAAGATTATATATGAAGTTCCAGATATCCACAGATATTTGACTGATGATAAGAAGAATTTCCCGATGAATATTGTGTCTTCTATTTTGAAAAAAAGAGAGAACAATATGCTCGCATTTGTCGATTTGATGATTGTGACAAGTATGAAATTCTGGGAACACTTCGATGGCAAATACAGCAAGGACAATTTGGTGTTCATGCCTAATATTCCAAATTTGGAATTATTCAAGGATTATGATAAGTTAAGAGTGAAAAACCAACACGATACCTTCACTGTTGGCTACATCGGTGGGCTTAGATATTTGAATGAATTGAAAAAGCTTGTGAAAGCGATGGAAGGTTTGGGAATGAATTTAATGATGGCAGGTTTCGAGAGCGGAACGTACTTCAAAGAGCTTGCCCAAACGAAAGATTTCATCGAATATCGTGGCAAATTTTACTACGATGATGAGATTGCAGAGCTGTATTCGAAATGCGACTGCATATTCTCAGTGTACGATGCGTCGATGAAAAATGTTAGGATTGCACTTCCGAATAAATTATACGAATCCATTCACGCAGAACTTCCAATAATTGTCGCAAGAGACACTTATCTATCAGAAGTTGTAAACGAATGGAATGTGGGAGTTGCGGTTGATCACGAATCGGACGAGGAAATGAGAAATGTTTTGATTAAACTTAGAGATGACCAATCATTCTACCATTCGCTTCAAGAAAACTGCAGAAAAATGCAATCAGAATTGAATCCACAAAAAAACAACGAAAGATTATTAAAAAGAATAGAAAATTTATTTTAAAGGAGAGAATATTATGATTAATGTAATTGGTTTAGGTTACATAGGTCTACCTACAGCTTTGATGCTTGCAACATCAGGTAATAAGGTAGTGGGAACAGATATTAAAGAAGAAGTAATTGACAAATTAAAGCATAAAAAATTAACTTTTGAAGAAAAAGGAATGGATGAGCTTTTCGAAAAAGCTTTGAATGCAGACATCACTTTTTCATTAAAACCAGTATCTACTTCTTTCTACATCATTACAGCGCCAACTCCATACGATCCTGTATCTAAGAAATTGGATTGTTCTTATGTTGTAAAGGCAGTAGAATCAGTGTTGGAACCTGCAGAAGAAGATGCGATTATTGTTGTTGAATCGACAATTTCACCAGGAGCAATCGACACATATGTTAGACCTGTTGTTAATGAATACATGGAAAAATCTGGCAAGAAATTAAACTTGGTTCACGCTCCAGAAAGAATTATTCCTGGTAACATGGTTTACGAATTGGAGCACAACGCAAGAACAATCGGCGCTGACGATCCAAAATACGGCGAAAAAGTTAAACAAGTATACTCATCTTTCTGCAAAGGCGAAATCAATCTAACTAACATCAAAACAGCTGAAATGACAAAAGTTGTTGAAAATACATTCAGAGATATCAACATTGCATTCGCAAACGAATTGGCTAAGATTTGTCGTCAAGGTGGACTTGATGTCAACGAAGTTATCAGAATTTCTAACAAACACCCAAGAGTTAACATTCTTTCACCAGGACCTGGTGTAGGTGGACATTGTATTTCAGTTGACCCATGGTTTTTAGTTGGAGATTATCCACTTCTTACTGAAATCATCTACAAAGCTCGTCAAATCAACGATTCAATGCCAGAATATGTTCTTAGACGTGCTTACAATATAATGCAAGAAAACAACTTAAAAGATTTTTCAAGAGTTGGTATTTACGGATTGACTTACAAAGAAAACGTAGACGATGTAAGAGAATCTCCAACACTTCAATTATTACAACACCAAAAAGAACATTTGGGAGATGGATTGAAAGTTTACGATCCAATGGTAAAAAGAGAAGTTGTGGAAAATCAATACCACGATTTGAATAAATTCTTAAACGATGTTGATTTCGTAATCGTAATGATTGGTCACGACGAAATCAGACAAAACATGGATGTTTTAAAAGACAAAGTTGTACTTGATACAAGAAACATCGATGCTGAAAACAAATACAATTTCTACAAATTATAAAATAAATTAAAGGGCGCTAAATTTGCAGCGCCTTTTTTTAAAAAGAGGTAAAAAATGAAAAAAGTAATGGTGGTTTTTGGAACAAGACCAGAAGCTATTAAAATGTGTCCACTTGTAAAAGAACTCAAAAAAAGAGATGAATTCGAAGTTTGTGTACTTGTAACTGGACAACACAAAGAAATGTTGCGTCAAGTGTTGGACGTTTTTGAAATCAAAGAAGACTACAACTTGGATATCATGAAAGAAAAACAAAGCTTGTTCGATGTTACCACAACTATTTTAGACAAAATAAAATCTATATTAGAAGAAGAAAAACCAGACATTGTCTTGGTTCACGGAGATACTTCGACAAGTTTTGTTGCAGGACTTGCCGCATTTTATTTGAGAATACCAGTAGGTCATGTGGAAGCTGGACTGAGAACTTACAACAAATACTCTCCATATCCGGAAGAATTCAACAGACAATCCATAGGATCTTTGGCAGATTTTCACTTCGCACCAACTACAACTGCAAGGGATAATTTGCTAAGAGAAAACAAAGACGAATCCAAAGTTTTCGTAACAGGAAATACAGTGATAGACGCACTTCAGACAACAGTTGTCGACAATTATCAAAACGAAAATTTGATTGAAGGCAAGAAAATGATTCTACTAACAATGCACAGAAGAGAAAACTTGGGAGAATCCATGAAGAATTCCTTCAGAGCAATCAAACGAGTTGTCAACGAAAACGAAGATATATATGTGATTTATCCGATACATTTGAATCCAAAAGTACGAGAAATCGCAAACGAAGTATTTGACAATCACCCTAGAATCAAACTAATTGAGCCGTTGAATGTAGTTGATTTTCACAATTTCATGAAACAATCATTCTTCGTAATGACAGATTCAGGCGGAATTCAAGAAGAAGCTCCAGCGCTTGGTAAACCTGTTTTGGTAATGAGAGACACAACAGAAAGACCAGAAGGAGTAGAGGCAGGGACATTAAAATTAACTGGACTTTGCGAAGAAGACATCTACAATGAAATGACAACACTTCTTTCTGATAAAAATGAATACGACAAAATGAGTGAAGCCACAAACCCTTACGGAGATGGCCACGCATCCGAAAGAATCTGCGACATTTTATCAAAAAATCTATAAACCAAAAAAATCCAACTTCATGTGAAGTTGGATTTCGTATTTAAACGTCAAATAAATTTGACGCGTTAACAGATTGGATTTTCTCAATATCTTAATCTGGAATTGAATTATTTAATTAAGCTTGTTTTCTGCTCTTTCTTGATTTTCTTTCAGAATTGAAAAGAGGATTAACTCTTTCGTAGAAGTCATTCATTTGTGCGAAGTTCATGCTTGCCATGTTTGAGCTTAAGCTTACTGTACAGTTTTTACCGAAATTTCTGATTTGTTTTTGTGTTGTTTTTGTGAACATTTTATTTTCCCCCTATTAATTGTTTATTATTTTATTATCGTTATATAATTACGCTTGTTTTTTGTTTTTTCTTAATTTTCTTGAACCAAATAATGGTGTTATTCTTTCGTAAAAGTTATCCGCTTGAGCAAAATTCATGCTCGCCATACTTGTGTTAAAACTAATTTGTGAACTTTTTCTAATATTATTTCTTCTCATAAATTTTACCCCCTATGCGTTTTTTCTGTTTTTGAAGATTCTTCTTGATCCAAACAATGGAGAGAATCTTTCGTTAAAATGATCGACACTTGCGAATGTCATTGAAGACATGTTTGTGTTCAAACCAAGAGATGTTTTCTTTGCAAAATCTAAATATTTTCTGTTATTCTTAATCATTTTAATTCCCCCTCATTTAATATTTATATGTGATTTTCCATTCAGTAAATGTGAATATTCACCGAAAGAAATTATCGAATTTAATATCCAAGGAATATCCAAATGATAATACATTTCATATCCCTCACTGCATTAAGTATTATATAACCACGAAACAGCTATGTCAAGCACTTTTTCAAAGTTTTTTGAAAAATTTTTGTAAAGAAAAATTAGGAAAACGAATGATTTTTATGCATACCGTTTTCATAGATGACTTATTTTTATGCGAAAAATATCTTTTTGGGAAAACAAATGTTGAGATTGTCAAGTTTCATAAGAAAAATAAAAAAATCCCAGTTAATCAATGTTTTCCTACAATTTTCCCGTAAGAAAACAGATAGCATTTTAAAATTTTGGGAAAATTTTTGAGAAATTTGATAATGTATATTTTTCGTTGCGAAGAAATTTAGCAGGATAAAGCTGAATTCAGCTTTAAAATAATATGATTTTTTATAGACAATTAAAAAACAATATGCTATAATTTAAAAAATCTTTCTATGATACTTTTATTAAAAGATTATGGATTAGTGGTTATAGTACGATTTGATTCAAAATCTACAATGGAATTTTTTGAAATAATCAAAGATATCAATGAAGAATTATATTAAGTTCCAACTTTTGTAGGATAATCGAAAAGCTGACCAATTCTGATTGTTTTGTAAAAATATACCGATGAATCTTTTATTTGAAGATATAGACATAAAGACGATTGAATTGATAAGAGAAATTCATGGAGAGTAATTAGAAGGAGACTGACGAATATGAATGAGAGAGTAGTTATTACAGGAGTATGTGGAACTGTTGGCAGAGAACTTTTAAAGTATTACATAGACAAAGATGATTATATTATAGCTGTTGATATTAATGAAAATGACATTGCAATCTTGGAAAAAAATATTAAATATGAAAACATTAAATTTATTCCACTCGATATATATGATGAATATACACTAAATATTATCGAAAAATTAAAGCCAACTGTAATCATACATGCAGCTGTGCTGAAAAACACTTATTACAACGAAATCTATAATAAGTACTATCATAATAGTAATGTCAGTGGAACAATAAAACTTGCCTACAGAATGCTCGATTCGAAATATTTAAAACGTTTTATTTTTCTTTCCAGTGATGAAGCGTATAATCCAACTAATTTTTTTGGAAAGGACAAACAAGAAGTTGAGAATATACTAAAAAAAATTACAATTGCTGGAAAAGTAATACAATCAGTCAGATTCCCGTTTATAATGCAAAGTAAAGGTTCAGTTTATAATATTTTTAAGGAACAGGCTGAAAACAATTTACCACTTACGGTAACTGATAAAAATATAAAAAAAATTACAGCTAATTTAAGTAGTTTTATTTTTACATGGAATGATTTTTACAACAATATATGCGAAAATGGGGTATTTAACTTTGATATTGGAGAGGAAATATCTATATATAAATTAGCTAATGACATAATAAAGCAGACTAATTCAAATAGTACGATAAAGATTATTGGGCTAAGAGAAGGAGAGGTCTTAGAAAGAAACATGGTAAAATTAAACGAAAAAGAAGTTTATAAT
>OGSJ01000889.1_pt1 | contig 11438 bp, 10 predicted proteins | sample 1573851 | NCBI WGS metagenome assembly OGSJ01 (sample SAMN03295846, study PRJEB24534) | human gut metagenome | isolation source: fecal sample 6 from infant 6 | host: Homo sapiens | place: USA: Pittsburgh, PA | collected 2014-07 | reverse complement strand
CCAGCGCAGATCTTAAAGAACTGCCTTCTGCTGACCTGCATGGGTCACTCCTTGGTTCATTACGACATTGCTATGTAGTTTTACTTTGCGGTTGAGAATTAACCGCAAAGGAGAAAAATTTGCATTAATCCCTCATTTCTCCGAGGGATAAGCCCAGAATACCACAATGTCGGTACGCCTGTTCTAACGGGGTTAAAACAAAGTGAACGTATTATCACGGCATTGATTATAAAATGTGATATCAATCACATTTTATCCTGTGCATGTTAAAGAGGTGTAGCAGCTGATCGGTTGCACCCCTCCGTATTGAGTAGGAGAATGGTTGCTGAAAAGTTGATCCATACTATGCGTAAGGCCTGCCGTTTGTGTTGCAATAGCAGGCTCACTTCCGTGGTTGTTCAGGAATACCGTTGTGTCTAAACAAAACCGTGCTGCCCACGTGTCGCCACTGCCTGCGGGCATTGTGGAACTGTCGGTACACAGACCGCCTCACATTTCACATGCCACGCCGGATTTTCTGGCGGAAGAGGTCCCCGTTGCCCTGGTTTACAACGGGATTTCGCATGTGGTGATGATGGCTTCGCCGAAAGATCTGGAACTGTTCGCCATAGGTTTTTCCCTCTCGGAAGGCATCATTGCGCATCCGCAGGAGATCTACGGTATGGATGTGGTTCAGGCCTGTAATGGTCTTGAAGTACAAATCGAACTCTCCAGTCGTCGCTTTATGGGGCTGAAAGAGCGCCGCCGGGCGCTGGCCGGACGTACCGGCTGCGGCGTGTGCGGCGTTGAACAGCTTAACGATATCGGTAAGCCCGTCGCGCCGCTGCCGTTTACCCAGACCTTCAACCTCGGTAACCTCGACAAAGCCCTGGAGCACCTCAATGATGTCCAGCCCATAGGTCAGCTGAGCGGCTGTACACATGCTGCGGCGTGGGTGCTCCCGTCGGGCGAGATCGTCGGAGGTCATGAAGATGTGGGCCGCCATGTGGCGCTGGATAAGCTGCTGGGCCGTCGCGCGCGTGAAGATGCCGTCTGGCAGCAAGGGGCCGCGCTCGTTTCCAGCCGCGCCAGCTATGAAATGGTGCAGAAAGCGGCCATGTGCGGCGTGGAGATCCTGTTTGCGGTGTCGGCTGCGACAACGCTGGCGGTCGAAGTGGCAGAGCGCTGCAACCTGACGCTGGTGGGGTTCTGCAAGCCGGGCAGGGCGACAATTTACACCCATCCGCAGCGATTAATTGTTAATCAGTAATTTTGAATGAGTATAGCAAAACCTTCCGCTTTTAGTTGTTCATGATGAGGGCTAGTATTTATCTCATCAAGGCACGGTGCCTTATCTAAACAACTTAACGAAAAGGTTTATCTCATGAAAAGCATCAAAACTTTTGTCGCTGTAATCGCTCTGGCTGCTTCTTTCGGTTCTTTCGCTGCGCAGACTGTGACTGCATCCGCCTCTACCCTCGATGGCGCAGAAGCCAAAATCGCCGCACAGGCTCAGGAAGCGGGCGCGTCATCCTACAAAATTACCCAGGCATTCACCGGTAACCGCGTACACATGACCGCTGAACTGAACAAATAAGTCATATAGCCGCTGTCCCTTGCTCTTCGGAGCAGGGACAGGTTTCATTCTGCTCCCCTGTTTTAACCCGCCTTCCTGTACAAACCGCCTGTATTTTCAACCTGACAGAAGATAGCCATATCCTCCGGGATATTTCTTATTGGTTGAATAATAACTATAATGTGCCGTCCGGTTGAGTTACCCTTACTTAAAAATCAGCAATCTCATACATGATCTAAATACAAGGTCTGACCAGTTCTTTTAATTCATTTCAATAATGTATGATTTCATGTCTTTCAGACTGTATTTCGGGGTTTATTATATAAATAATCAATAATTGATCCCAAATAATAAGGAAATCCTCAGGCTTTAATCCTAAAGAGATTCGGAGTCATTGACCCCGGTTATTCATGATGATAGTTTCAAAAACAATATTAAATCTTTACCCCTAAAACCAAATATTTCTCTTTTGGTTTATTTTGTATTTAACTCATATAAGGAAATTAAATGAACGCGATGTTTAAAAAAGGAGTGCTGGCATCTGTACTGGCAGTAGCGGCGTCTTCAGCAATGGCGGCTTCCAGTGTTGATATTCAGGTTACGGGGAAAATTGTTCCGTCTTCCTGTACACCGGCATTTATTAGCGGTGGCGGTATTGCTGATTTTGGTACCATGAAGGTGGCTAGTCTGAATTCCACCACCCCAACCCCTCTGGCGGATGTTAAAATTATCCCTATTTCTATTACCTGTGAAGAAGCGACCCGCGTTGGCGTGACCTTTAACGATTCGCATGTGGATTCTGCGCCTACGGAGAATATGCCGGTGAACTTTATTGATTCGGATTTCATTACCAGTGCGGGTTTTACGGCTGGCCTGGGGATGTATGGCGATAAGAAGATTGGCGCTTATTCAATGGGTATCCAAAAGACCGACGGGGCGACGACTAACGGAGACGGTGTAAACCTTTATCCAATCTTCACCAGCGATAACGGCGCATCATGGGGAGTTAAAAGCGGGTTTCGCTACTTACAGGTGAAACCTGATAAGAGTGAGATTTATTCCTTCACAGATCAAGCGACCGGTACAGTGGCACCTGTTGCACAAACTAAAATTAACTTCAACGTGGGCATTGCCGCGATGATTAACCCAACCAACGATTTAAATATCACGGATGAAGCCACCCTGGACGGCTTAACCAACGTTGAGCTGGTTTATCTGTAATCACCCCCACGTATCATGAAATACCTGACACCTCACTTCGGTGGGGTGTCCTATACCAATATTAATGGACTAATATTATGCTGCTTTTAAAGAGAACGCTGATCTGTGCCTGCCTGCTGGCCTCATTCAACGGTATGGCTGCCGGGATGGTGCCGGATACCTCGCTGCTTATTGTCAATGAAGACAAGCAGGGGGCCAGCATGGATGTTAAAAACACCGATGCTGAAGCACAGCTGCTGTACACCAAAATTATTGATCTCCCGGACGACCCCAAACCGGGTCTGATTGCCACGCAGCCGGTTGTGCGCGTAGATGCGGGTAAAACCCAGCGCGTGCGTTTTGTGCTGAAAAACAGTAATGAGCCGCTGAAGGTGGAACATTTTAAGCGTGTCATTTTTACCGCTATCCCTCAGCGTGAAAAAAATAAAGTTAAAGTGGTGTTTAGCCAGAACCTTCCCGTCATTATTCACCCGGCTGGCCTGGCGGTAAATATTGAACCCTGGAAGGCACTCACCTGGCAGATAAAAAATGGCAATGTCACGGTTGAGAATAATACGCCTTATGTCGTCCGACTGGAGCAAAAGGTGAAATTAATGGCCTCGGGTACGATCGCGACATTAGCTAAGACTTACATTCTTCCTGGCGAAAAAATGACGGCCAGCGCCCCAGCCAAAATATCAGCATCCGAAAAACAAATCGAAATCTATCCGGCAACGCGTTATGGCTATAAGGCAGGGAAATATATCGCCGACCTTCAGCAATAAAATCACTTAACAAACATGGAGTAGTTATGTTAAACGGTTCCTGTAAAAAGGGAATGCTCGTGTTTTGCCTTAGCGTGCTGGCATTTAATATTCGGGCTGAGATTTCCTCTAATGCGAATGAATCTCTGGAACTGGCGCGAGCCATATTTGACAGCGATGCTTTAAAAAATAACGGGCTTGATCCGGCCATTGCGGATTACTATTCCCTCACTCCCCGTTTTACCCCTGGCTACCATAATGTGACGGTTAATATTAATGGTAAGCAGCGCAATATTATGCCCGTGAAATTTGATGAGGAAGGAACGCCCTGTATTGATAAAGCGTTTCTGGAAAACGCGGGCCTGATTAAACAGACGAAAAGAGGCACCTGCCCGAAGATTTATCACTACTGGTCCGGATCAACGATTCAGACTTCGCCGGATATTGATGAAATATCGGTTGTTGTACCGCCTGAAGCGATCGACCCTGATTATGACCGACAGTTCGCCGAGGTGCGTGGCGGACGTGCAGCCATGCTGAATTACTCCATGTTTGGCACCCATAATCACTATGATGATGAGAACGCTGACCGTTTCCAGTCGACCTTTGAAATGGGCTTTAATGCCGGAGACTGGATTGTGCGCAGCACGCAGTTCATTAGCGACGGCAGCGATCAGGATTTTGATGTCGACTCCCTCTACACCTATGCCCAGCGTACCTTTACCGATTATGGCGTGATGGTGCAGGGTGGCCAGATTAACATCGCCAACAGCCGCTTCAGTATTCCGGGAATTTACGGGGTCCAGATGATGCCGGATACCGCACTCACTCCTCAGGTGGGGACGGGCGTCGAAGTCAGCGGTATTGCCCGTAATCCGCAGGCGCGCGTCGATATCCGCCAGGGCGGACAGCTTATTTACTCAACGCTGGTTCCTGCCGGTCCGTTCAACCTGGATGACGTGCCGCTGGCGAACCTCAACACCGACCTGAACGTAACGGTCACCGAGACTGACGGCAGCGAAAACCGATTCACTGTCTCGGCAAGTACGTTCCGCAGCAATCATATAGGCCGTGCCCCGGGCTTTACGCTGGCTATGGGCCGCGTTGAAGACATGGACTCACGCTTTGAAAATCCGTGGGTGGTGTCCGCCAACGACGGCTGGTCTGTCAATAAGCGTGTCAATTTCCTGGCCGGTATGGTGATGGCGGATAACCACTATTATGGCTTCTCCGGCAACCTCGATACCATACCGATGCAGAACCTGTATGCCTCGTTGGGTTTTCTGGCGTCAATAGACAACCAGACGCAAACCGACGGCAACAAAACGACGCTGGATCTGGGTTACTCCCTGCCGTGGGGCATTGGGCTTTCGCTGGGCGGTAGCTATGGCACACCGGACTATCGCGAGATGGCGGAACTTTACGGCGACGATGACGATATGTCGCAAACCAAATACGACACCAGCGTCGGTATCAACTGGTCGAGTACCACGCTGGGCCGCTTTTCCCTCAGCTATTATCGCAACGAGAGCTGGAACAGCGACTATGACAGTCGCCGGTTTATCTCGTCGTGGTCACAGACTTTTAAATACTTCAACGTGAGCGTGAACTGGGAGTCGGATGTCAGCCGGCACGACAGCAGCGACAACGATCAGTTTTACGTAAACGTGTCGATCCCGCTGGGACGCTCAGGCGTGACAACCAGCTCCTGGTATCGCGAGAGCGAAGGTAAGCGTTCTTACGGCACGCGGGCAATGGGCTCGCTCAACGCTGAGAACCAGTACACGGTGGGGGTCACTCAGGACCAGGAAGAGAACACCACCAGCTGGGACAGCTCGCTGAACAGTAATCTGCATTACACCAACCTGGCGCTGGCGGCAGGAGGAGATAACGACAGCAATACCAACTACTCAGCAGCATTAAGCGGCGGGATTGTCGCCCACAGCGACGGGGTGACCTTCTCGCCTTACCGCGTGACCGATACGTACGCCATTGCCAGACTGGATAAACCGGTGGCTGGTATCGAGATAGGTACCCCGCGCGGCGCGGTATGGACCGATAAATGGGGCCAGGCGATTATTCCTGCGCTGTCGCCGTTCCGTGAAAGCACGATTGAGATCAACACGGAAAGCCTGCCAGGCAATCTGGACGTAAGAAATGGCAGAACAGCGATCAAAGCGTCTCACGGCGCTGTGGCGAAGTGGGAGTTTGCGACGTTAAGCCAGCGCCGCGTGCTGCTCAGTATACGCCGTGCGGACGGTACGCCGCTGCCGGAAGGTGTCTCGATTGTGGACGCGGCAGGGGAGTATGTGACGAGTGCGCCAGAAGACGGCGTGATCTTCCTGAACGATATCTCTGCCAGCCAGCAGCTGTATGCGAAGCTGGATGAAGGGCGTTGCAGGCTGACGTACACCCTGCCGGAGGCAGAACCGAATAAATTCTATGAAGAGGTGACAGGGAAATGTCTCTGAATAACGTTCGTCAATACGCGCTGATGCTTATGCTGCTCTGCGGCGCAGCGGGACTTTCGGGAATGGCGCAGGCCGATGACGGCGCCTGTGAAATGATGTCGGCGGTGAAGAAAGTCGATTACGGGCGCTACCGTAAAGAGGATATGCGGCAAACGTCCGCTGAGCATATTGGCAAAGTGTATAACGGTTATGCTTCTGTGACGCGTGAAGTTCAGGTTTCGGTGCTGTGTCCGGATGCGCGCAAAATGCGCCTCTCCGTAGACGGGATTGCCCGACAGAACCTGGCGTATCGTTTTACGGATAACGGCGCGATGAAAATCGAATTTAAAGATGGGCGGGTAGACGGGAACCCCGTACAGCTGGCCGCGGTCGATATCGGCGCGGTTGCCGTTCAGGGTGGCGCATCGCAGGTGACGCTGAAGCCGGAAAAAGCGCTGGCTGCGGTTAACGGCACGGAAGTGGCGGGCGAGCAGTTTGTCGCCACCATGATGATCACGACCTACCTTTCAGACAAGGCATTTAGCGTTACTAACACAACGGATTTTGAAGAAACGCTGACGCTCAATGTTGATACGCTTCCTGCGCGATAATCTCTGTTATGCCCGGCCGACCTGTTATGTCGGGCATATTTTCTAGTGGATCCCCGCCAGACGCAGCAGCGCTGTCACCACCGCCGCCGCGACGATCACCACAATTAACGGCATTTTGCGCCAGGCCAGAAACACCGCGAACCCCACCCCCAGCACGCGCGCCATCCCGGCAAAATGGTCCCCTTCATAAAACGTTGTCGCCAGCGCGACGGAGAACAACAAAACGGTTGCCACGTCTGAAAGCAGCGCCTGCGACCGTTCAGAAAGCGCCAGCCGGCTACCGAGTTTCGCCCCGCCGAGACGCATCAGATAGGTTCCGGCAGAAAGAATGGCGATGCCGAGAATAAAGACCGTCATGTTTTCCATTATTTTTTCCTCGCGGCAAGGCCGAGCAAAGAGAGCAGCACCGGCAGGCCAACCGGCGCAAACGGTACGGCGGCCAGCGACAACACTGCGCCGCTACAGGCGCGGATCAGCGTGGTACGGTTTTTAAATGCCGGCACCACTAACGCCAGCAGGATCGCCGGGAACACCGCGTCCAGCCCGATGGTTTCCGGGTCCGGCAGCAGCTTGCCGACCATCGCGCCCAGCACCGCCCCCAGCGGCCAGATGATTGCCACGCCCAGGCCGCACAGCCAGTAGGCCGCTTTACGCTGCTCGGCGGTTTTTTGCGACAGGCCGAACACCACACTTTCATCATTCATGATATGACAGCCCAGAAAGCTCAGGCCGCGCTTGCCCACCAGTTCACGCACCGTAACGCCGAACGGCACATGGCGCGCGTTAACCAGTAAACCGGCCGCTGCCGCTGCCAGCGGATTGCCGCCGCTCGCCACGATGCCGATAAACATAAACTCGGATGCGCCTGCCAGCACCGTGAGGGAGAGGACAAACGGCACCCACAGCGGGAAACCGTAGGCCATCGCCAGTGAGCCATAAGACATGCCGACCACGCCCACCGCGAGGCAGACCAGGACGATCGCTTTTATCGTGTCGCCTTTCAGGCAAGAGAGGTGATTCTTCATACCATTTTAGCCATATCGAACGTATTTCCATTATAATGAACGCATCAGAAACGTTTTACAAGACGAACGATTCGTTCGTTATAGAGAGAAAGAGGCCGTTATTATGACGCAGCCAATCAGCGTGATCGCCAAAAGCCTGGTGCGAGAACGCTTGCGAACCGGGCTCTCACTGGCGGAAATTGCCCGCCGTGCCGGGATCGCCAAATCCACGCTTTCTCAACTGGAGTCTGGCAACGGCAATCCTAGCCTGGAAACGCTGTGGTCGCTTTGCGTGGCGCTGGATATTCCGTTTGCCCGGTTACTGGAGCCGCAGCAACCCGTCACGCAGGTGATCCGCCGCGGCGAGGGCACAAAAGTCGTCGCTGGGCAGGCGAACTACGAGGCGATTTTGCTCGCGGCGTGTCCGCCTGGCGCGCGTCGTGATATCTATCTGCTGCTGACTCAGCCGGGGGCAGACCGTATTTCCCAGCCCCATCCGCCTGGTTCGGTTGAGCATATTATCGTGACCCAGGGGCGGGCGATGGTCGGTCTGATCGACGCGGCGGAAGAGCTCGGCCCGGGAGATTACATTTGCTACCCCGCTGACCAGCCGCATATCTTTAAGGCGCTGGAGCCAGATACGCACGCGCTGCTGGTGGCGGAACAAAACTAACAAAGATACGGAAAATCATGTCGCTTAAAGCCATTGCCAAAGAACTGGGGCTGTCTGTTACCACCGTCAGCCGCGCCCTCAACGGGTATGACGACGTTTCTGCTGAGACGCGCGCCCGCGTGGAAGCGGAGGCCCAGCGCCGTGGCTACCGACCAAATACCTTTGCCCGTCGCCTGAAGATGGGCAAAATCGACGCCGTCGGGCTGGTGTTTCCGGTGCATCCTGTTCCGCTCAATAACAGCGTTTTTATGGACATGGTCGGCGAAATTAGCCACGAACTGGCGCGACATGAGATTGACCTGCTGCTCATCGCTGACGACGATCTGGCGGACAAACACAGCTATATGCGCATGGTGCAGAGCCGACGCGTGGATGCGCTGATTGTGGCGCATACGCTGGATCACGATCCGCGTCTTGAGCAGCTACAGGCCGCCGGGTTCCCGTTCCTGGCGCTCGGCCGCAGCCAGCTCCCGCAGCCGTACGCGTGGTTCGATTTCGACAACTATGCCGGCACATATCAGGCCACCCGCTGGCTGATCGAGAAAGGCCATCAGCGCATTGCGCTGCTGGGCGAAAGCAACAACCAGGCATTCATCACCCAGCGCCGCCAGGGCTACCTGGACGCGCTGCGGGAAGCCGGACTTTCCAGCGAATGGCTGCGCGCCATGCCCCCTTCGCGTCGCGTGGGGTATGCCACCACGCAAGAACTTCTCTCCCTGCCGCAGCCGCCCACGGCCATCATTACCGACTGCAACACCCACGGCGACGGCGCAGCGATGGCCCTGGCGCAGATGGGGCGCTTAACCGGTGAAAATGCCGTTTCGCTGGTGGTCTATGACGGCTTACCGCAGGACAGCATTGTCGATATCGACGTCGCGGCGGTGATCCAGTCTACCCGTCAGGGTGTCGGGAAACAGATTGCCGATATGGTGCGCCAGCTGATTAATGGCGACGACATTGACACCCTTCAGGTGCTCTGGCAGCCAGAATTCTCCCCAGGCCAGACTGCCTGATTACACCAAAAATTCCAAACCCGATCACAGATCCGAAACGTTTTGGTTTGTATCCGAAACGTTTCGGATCAACACTCAGAACATCCCGATGACAGGAGATGTCTGATGCAAGATTCCATTTTTCGACTTGAAAGCAATACGGTTGACGTGGTGGTAAAAACCCACCCGTTCGCCGAAATTCTCTACTGGGGGCCACACCTTCAGCACTTTTCGCCGCAGGATGTGCTGAGTATTGCGCGCCCGGTTGCTAATGGCAGGCTGGACGTCGACTCCCCCGTCACGCTGATGGCAGAGCTGGGGCATGGGCTGTTTGGCTCGCCGGGCATCGAGGGGCACCGCCAGGGGCTGGACGGATCGCCGGTATTTAAAACCACGCAGGTGCAGCAGGCGTTAAACGCCCTGACAATCACTGCTGAAGACGAGCATGCAGGCCTGCGCCTGACCAGTGAAATAACGCTGGATGCCAGCGGCGTACTGGTGGTGCGTCATGGGTTAACCAACCTGAAAATGCAGGCGTGGCAGGTGGATCGATTTGCCGTGACGCTGCCGGTGGCCGAACGCGCGCAGGAGGTGATGGCCTTCCACGGACGCTGGATCAGGGAGTTTCAGCCGCACCGCGTGATGCTTGAACATGACAGCTTTGTGATTGAAAACCGTCGGGGTAAAACCTCCCATGAACATTTCCCGGCGCTGATTTCAGGTACGCCGTCATTCAGTGAAATGCACGGCAACGTCTGGGGTATACATCTGGGCTGGAGTGGTAACCACCGCCTGCGCGCAGAGGCGAAAACCGATGGCCGCCGCTATATGCAGGCCGAAGCGCTCTACCTGCCGGGTGAAATGGCGATTGAAGAGGGGGAAACGCTCTGGACGCCGCGCCTGTATGCCAGTCACTCCCCGCACGGGCTGAACGGCATGAGCCAGCAGTTCCACCGCTACCTGCGCGACAATGTTATCCGCTTCCCGGAAGATAAACCGCGCCCGGTGCACCTCAACACCTGGGAGGGGATCTACTTCAACCACGATCCGGACTACATCATGCGCATGGCCGACGAGGCCGCTGCGCTGGGCGTGGAGCGCTTTATTATCGACGACGGCTGGTTTAAAGGCCGCAACGACGACCACGCCGCGCTGGGCGACTGGTATCTGGACAAGAAAAAATACCCGAACGGCCTAAAGCCGGTAATCGATCACGTTAAACAGCTCAGCATGGAGTTTGGTATCTGGGTTGAGCCGGAGATGATTAACCCCGATTCCGATCTGTATCGCGCGCACCCTGACTGGGTGCTGGCGCTGCCGGGCTACGCCCAGGCGACCGGGCGACACCAGCTGGTGCTCAATCTCAATATTCCGCAGGCCTTTGAATATCTGGTCGAACGCATGAGCTGGCTGCTGGGCGAACACGCGGTCGACTACGTGAAATGGGATATGAACCGCGAGCTGGTGCAGCCAGGGCACAAGGGCAAAGCCGCCGCCGACGCCCAGACGCGCCAGTTTTATCGCCTGCTGGACGTGCTGGGCGAGCGCTTCCCGCACATTGAGTTTGAATCCTGCTCCTCCGGCGGCGGGCGAATCGATTATGAAGTGCTGACCCGCTGCCACCGCTTCTGGGCGTCCGACAACAACGACGCGCTGGAGCGCAACACTATCCAGCGCGGCATGAGCTACTTCTTCCCGCCGGAGGTGATGGGCGCGCATATCGGTCATCATAAATGTCACGCCACCTTCCGCCAGCACAGCATTCAGTTCCGCGGGCTAACAGCGCTGTTTGGTCACATGGGGCTGGAGCTGGATCCGCTCACCGTCGATGCGCAGGAACGTGAAGGCTATCGCCATTACGCCGCGCTGCACAAGCGGTGGCGAGAGGTCATTCATCACGGCACCCAGTGGCGCGTGGATATGCCGGACGCCACCACCCTGGCGCAGGGTATAGTGAGCGAAGATAAGACGCAGGGGCTGTTTTTGGTCAGCCAGCTCGCGATGCCGGATTACACCCTGATGATGCCGCTGCGCATGCCGGGGTTAGACGCCAGCGCGCTGTACCGCATCACGCTGCTCGATCACCCGAACATCCAGATTACGGGCGAGGGCGGGCACACCATGCGTAAGCTGCCGGCGTGGATGAACGCGCCGCAAACGGTAAGCGGTGAGTGGCTGATGCAGGCGGG
>OGSJ01000882.1_pt1 | contig 11555 bp, 11 predicted proteins | sample 1573851 | NCBI WGS metagenome assembly OGSJ01 (sample SAMN03295846, study PRJEB24534) | human gut metagenome | isolation source: fecal sample 6 from infant 6 | host: Homo sapiens | place: USA: Pittsburgh, PA | collected 2014-07 | reverse complement strand
GACACCTTCTACCTTTGGAGGAAAGGGAGCAAAGACCTGTTCTGGAATACAGTGACTGCTACTGATTTCGAGAATGAGGCGAAGAATTCCTTAATAAAGGCTCTTTCTGAGAATTCGACCGGCAATGTTAAATCACTTGTTAATAGTTACTTGTCTCATCTAAGAAGGTTCCGTTTACTCTTAGCTTCTGATGGAGCTGCCGAGCGATCAACGCCCAAGCATGAAAATACTGCTAATCGTACATATACTCGTAAGAAGAGAATGGATGTTGATGTTCCTGATCCATCAATTGAGCAGGTGGAGTTTTATCTTGCTAAGTGGGATGGCCTTGAGAACTACCACCTGCAGGAGGATGCACTTAATAAACTGTTCTTTGAGCTATGCCCGAAGAATACAGACATAATCGATGTTCTTTTGAAGGCATCAACGCTTAATGATTTTTATAGTACGAATATTTTCTCAATCTATCCAGTAGCTAAGCACATATGCGCTTTGGATATTGATGCGAGGCTTAAGGCTGGTGATGTTACTCTTGTTGGAGATATCCAGTATGTACCTATCGGTGATACAGAGAAGAATTTTTACTCCTTTGCCACAAAGTATTGTAGCCATCACAATCCACTCGATTATCCGATTTATGACAGCTACGTCGATGAGGTACTTCGCTATTTTAGAAATCGTGATAGCTTCTCAGATTTCCAAGATGGTGATTTGAAAGACTATGTTAAATTCAAAGGTATACTGATTGATTTCCGTGCCTTCTATGGCTTGGATAAATTTAGCCTGAAGCAAATCGACCAGTATGTTTGGCAGCTCGGGAAGGATTACTTCCCGAAGAACTACGGAAAGAAAAAGAGAGGAGACAAGTATTTTGTCTTTAATCGATAAAAGGGGTGTGTTCGTATGGTAGATAATGTAATTCAAATAGTAACAGAGAAATTATCTTCTTTGCCTTGCATAGGAGGCATTGTATTAGGGGGCTCACGTGCAAGAGGCACCCATACAGAGGATTCTGATATAGATATCGGAATCTATTACAATTCAGAATCATTTGACCTGACAGCGATTAATCAAATTGCTACAGAATTGGATGATGAGAATAGAAACGACCTTGTTGTACCTCCCGGAGCGTGGGGTGATTGGATTAATGGCGGCGGATGGTTAGTTATAAACGGGTATCATGTTGACTTGATTTTACGTGATATAAAACGGGTGGAACAAATAATCAAAGATACGGAGCAAGGAATTGTTACTGCCAATTATCAGACTGGGCATCCCCATGGTTATATAAGTGCTATGTATCGTGGAGAATTGGCGATCAGCAAGATACAATATGCTAAAAATGAAAGCTTATGCGAATTAAAAAATCAGGCGGAAATTTACCCTGGTGCTCTAAAGAAGAGCTTGATAAACTTTTTTTTATTTGAAGCAGAGTTCTCTTTAATGTTTGTAAAAGCAAATGCGGGAGCAGAGGATAAATATTATATTGCAGGCCATGTTTTTCGTATTATTTCATGCTTAAATCAAGTACTATTTGCATGCAATAATGCTTATTGCATTAACGAAAAGAAAGCTATAAAACTGCTTGAAACTTTTGAATATAAACCTAAAAAATATGCCGAAAGGGTAAATCATATTTTTGAAGTACTCGGTCTTTCACTTTTTGAATGCTACGATATGACCGAGAAGCTTTATAAAGAAGTGAAAAAAATTGCAACGGAGATAAATAACTTTTTAAACGAGGGGGAATTCAGATGAAAGAAAACAAATATGATGATAATATATTTTTTCAAAAATACAGTCAAATGAGTCGCTCACAGCAGGGACTAGCCGGTGCAGGAGAATGGGAAACATTGAGAAAGCTGCTGCCGGATTTTAAAGATAAGCGTGTGCTTGATTTAGGATGCGGCTATGGATGGCACTGTATTTATGCGATGGAACACGGAGCGTCTTCTGTTGTAGGTGTTGATATTTCTCATAAAATGCTCGAGGTAGCCAAAGAAAAAACACATTTTCCACAGGTTGAATATAAATGCTGTGCTATAGAAGATGTGGAATTCCCAGAGGAGAGTTTTGATGTAATATTAAGTTCACTTGCGTTTCACTATGTAGCAGATTATGAGATTTTAGTAAAAAAGATATATAGAATACTGAAGTCTGGTGGTAAGCTAGTTTTTACGGTTGAACATCCTGTTTTTACTGCCTATGGAACACAAGACTGGCATTATAACGAAAAAGGAGAAATACTGCATTTTCCGGTGGATAATTATTATTATGAGGGCAAACGGACAGCTGTGTTTTTGGGAGAAAAGGTTACAAAATATCATAGAACACTGACCACATATCTAAATACACTGCTTTCAAATGGTTTTATAATAAATCATATTGTGGAGCCGCAGCCGCCGGAAAACATGATGAATATTCCAGCGATGCAGGATGAAATGCGCCGTCCCATGATGCTGATTGTATCGGCGAACAAAAAAGTGGATAGATAGAACTAAAACACCTATAAGGTATAAATGGAGGTAATTTATGTTTAAAGAAAAAATTATTATAGAGATGAAAGAAGTATTCAAAGAAATTCCTTTTGGCATAGAGCATACTCTCAAAGTTTTGAAAAATGCAGAAGATATAATGAAAGGAGAAAATATCGGAGAGGAAGAAAAAGAATTCATCAGTATTATTGCTATACTACATGATATTGGTGCGGTTGAAGCACAAAAAAAATACGGTTCTATTGATGGTGTCTATCAAGAAAAGGAAGGACCAGAAGTAGCGAAAGAAATATTAAAAAAGGTAGGCTATAACAAAAATATTGATAGAATATGCTTTATAATAGGCAACCATCATACTCCATCTAAAATTGATGGACTTGATTTTCAAATACAATGGGAAGCTGATTTGCTTGAAAATTTAACGGTTATGGATAAAGAAAAAGAACAGGAAAAGATAAAAAAGTGTATAGATGAAAACTTTAAAACAAACACAGGAAAAAGGATAGCTTATAATCGCTTTATTTTAGATTAGTAGTAGATTATTACAGTTATGTATTTTATATCGCAAAGAAAAAATAGTAGTTAAGTTTAACCCTAGATAATAAGCAGCAAAGGAGTGCGATAAGATGATATCTAATAATACCTCCATGCCTACAACGGATGATGAGTTGCAAAAGAATACGGTTGGTTGTTAAGGATTCTGCTGATGAGTCATCCTACGTTCCAGTGTTGGAAGCGGCCGGATATGTGCTACAGATTCGAGAACCTGACTGGTTTGAGCATCGTTTGTTTAAAGGACCGGATACCGATATTAATCTGCATGTGTTCAGTTTGGGCACATCAGAGATTGATAGAATGTTACGCTTCCGTGATTGGTTGCGGACTAATGATACTGATCGGGACAAATATGCACAAGTCAAACGAAGCTTGGCAAAGAATAAATGGAGGCATGTCCAGCACTATGCGAATGCTAAAACATCAATAGTACAGGAAATCATGAAAAGAGCGAATAGTAATAATGCTTAAGGAGAGTGTCATGTTTTCTTGGTTTGTTATAGGAGGTTATATCAATGAAAAATACAGTAGATAATTTGTCGAAAAGTAAAGTTATTTTAATGTGCGGCCCTGCGGGAGCAGGTAAATCAACACTAGCAAAAAAATTTGAAAGTACCGGGATGACAATACTATCTTATGATGAAGAATCATTCAAACGAGGTTTGAATGAACATCCTTTACCTCAGGAGGTTTTAGAAGATATTAAAACCTATCTTGATGAAAAACTAATTTCACTTATCATGCAAAACATTGATATTGTTCTCGATTATTCATTTTGGTCTAGAGAAATGAGAAATGAATATATTTCATTATTAAAGAAATACGACATAGAACCCAAAATCTATTATATAAAGACACCTAAGGAAGTTGTTATGGAACGTATTCGAAAAAGAAACGGAAATCATCAAAATGATATCATATTGACGGAGCAAACAGCTTCCACTTATTATGATCATTTTCAACCCCCAACTGATGAAGAAGGTGAAGTTATAGTAGTCGAGGGATATTAATATTGTGGTTTTAGGCATGGAAATTGTACTAGATGATAAGTTTTGTCAAATTTTTTGAAAGATATACTTCCAACAAGGGGATACCAGCTTCAGGTGATATCATTATTGTCATCTCAGAGCAGGGGGTAGTATTGATTCAGCCGGAAGAATAAGTGGCGATGCAATGAAGACGATGAATGCATTATTGAAATTACAGGAAAAAAACTTACTGAAATACGTTATGTTTATTCTTTTGACAACTCTACTCAATCATGATTATGCAATTAGACACGTTATTTTTTATCATGAATGGATATGTTCCCGTCTACCGATAGTGCTAAAAACGCAGTGGATATGTTTCCGAGAACGAACATACTCAAATGACATTCATTCTGTCCTCTCAAGCCATGTTGAGACGGTTGTGAAGATAGTGAAGAAATAGGCATTGAACACTTAGTGAAGCGATAGCTGAACTTAGTGTGAAAGCCCATCTTATAGAGGGTACCGAAGTAAGATATTCCTTATAAAAATTAAGCTTTGAAGGATTTTAACTAAATATGGATGTGTGTTTTATGTTCCCCAGACTTAGAGTTTGGGGGAATTTTACTTTAGGGGGGTTAACAAATACACAGAACTAAGGATATTTGCGTTAAGGGTTAGGTTTTGCGAAATTGTGTAGAGAAAAAGGAGTTATACTCCTCAGGCTGTTGATAAATATATTTTGTCAACAGTTTGAGTCAAGACCACCGATTAAGCCAGTGATCTAGACTTTGTTCTATACCTCAACTTGTATATTTCTGTCAAAAGAAATATAATAAAATTATGGAGGTGTTATGCATGGATTATATAACGACAAAAGAAGTAGCGAAAAATTGGGGAATCACAGATAGAATGGTAGTGTACCATTGCTCTGCTGGACGGATTAAGGGAGCTAAAAAAATGGGAAATACATGGCTTATTCCGGTTGATGCTGAAAAACCAGCTGACGGACGATATAGGAGCAGTAAAGTAAAGGATGGTGAAAATAAATGAAACGGATATTTTTGGTTGAGGACGATAAAACAATCGCTAAAAACCTTATGCTTTTACTCCGCAAAGAGGGATTTACAGTCACTCACGCCTCTACGCGGAGTGAAGCCCTTTCCGCACTTGCCGGGGATAAATTTGACTTGGCTTTGATTGATATTTCTTTGCCTGACGGAAATGGATTTACGGTTTGCACGGAAATCAAAGAAAGGCAAGATATTCCAGTCATATTTTTGACAGCTTCTGGCGATGAAGCAAGTGTTGTTACTGGGCTGAACATAGGCGCAGACGACTATATAACCAAGCCTTTTCGTCCTCGTGAACTGATCGCACGAATCAGAACCGCCCTGAGAAAAAGCGGAGGTTCTCCATCGGCTTTTGAAATCTGCGGGCTTCATGTGGATATGGCAAGTGGTGTTGTGAAAAAGAACGGTAGAGAGATTTTTCTTTCAGCTTTAGAATACCGCTTGCTGTTGGTATTTATTAACAATGCCAAAAATATTATCACCAGGGGAAGGCTGCTTGACGAATTGTGGGACGCAGCTGGTGAGTTTGTCAATGACAATACATTGACCGTGTACATAAAACGCCTACGAGAAAAGATAGAAAACGATCCTGCAAGCCCGCAAATCATTCTGACCGTTCGTGGGACAGGATATAAATTGGGGGATGGATATGCTTCGGAATAGAGAGATTCAGCAGCTTGTAATTTTCTTCTCTTTAATAGCTGCCACCACTGTAACGCTGGGATTTGCAATCAATAGGTTAGCTGGAATCCTTGCCATTGCTTCTGCTGTGGCCTTTGGAACAGTGTTTTTTGCTTTTACCAAAGCCCGATATAAAAGCATTGCGCAAATTTCTGATCAAATCGATCTTGTGCTTCACAATGCTGACCATCTGTATATTGGTGAATCGGAGGAGGGCGAACTTTCTATTTTGCAAAGTGAGATAACAAAAATGACGTTGCGTATTCGGGAGCAAAATGATGCACTGAAAAAAGAAAAGGAACATCTTGCCGATTCACTGGCTGACATAGCGCATCAACTCCGCACACCTCTCACATCCGTGAGTCTTATTCTGTCATTGTTAGAGAATAACTCTGATGAAAATGAACGGAAAGCATTGATACGGGAAATAAAGGAATTGTTTGTACAGATGGATTGGCTGCTTACTTCCCTGTTAAAATTATCCCGCCTAGACGCAGGAATTGTGATTTTCCAAAGTAAGCAGATAGACGTGAATAATTTAATAAGTGCTTCCCTTCATCCGTTTTTGATTCCAATAGAGCTGCACGATATTGATGTGGAAATAGACGTGCAGAAAGAAGTAATAATTCAAGGAGATTTTGCTTGGCTTTCGGAAGCAATTCAAAACATCTTTAAAAATTGTATGGAAAGCGTAGGTGAAAAGGGGAAGATTGAGATTGTCTGCAGGGACAACCCACTGTTTACCGAAATTGCTATCCACGATAGTGGTGCTGGATTTGAAAAAGAAGATTTGCCCTGCTTGTTTGACAGGTTTTATCGTGGGAAAAACCCAAATTCTACAGGATACGGCATTGGTTTGGCTCTCTGCAAGATGATTATAACACGGCAAGGAGGGACTATTACCGCAAAAAATCACCCGCGGGGTGGGGCAATATTTAACATTCGTTTCCCAAAGTGACGAATCTCTCACTTAAAAGTCACAGAGATGTAAGTTGAAGGTTTTATTATATAGGTAAACCATGAGAAGGGGGGACTCACATTATGGAGTTCTTAAAAGTTGAAAATTTATGCAAGGTCTATGGCAAGGGTGAAAACCAAGTTGCCGCACTTGACCATGTTTCACTTACAATCGAAAAAGGGGAATTTACTGCAATTATCGGCTCTTCCGGATCCGGCAAATCTACATTGCTTCATATTATCGCTGGTGTGGACGTGCCCACAAGCGGAAAGGTGTATTTGGACGGTAAGGATGTATATGCCCAAAACAATGAAAAACTTGCCATCTTCCGCAGGAGGCAGGTAGGATTGATTTACCAGTTCCACAACCTTATTCCTACTCTGAATGTGGTGGAAAACATCACATTGCCTATACTGATGGACAAGAGGAAGGTCAACGAGGAACGTTTAAATGATTTGTTAGATTTACTTGGGCTAAAGGAGCGAAAAACGCATTTACCAAATCAGCTTTCGGGCGGTCAACAACAGCGTGTTTCTATAGGACGTGCTTTGATGAACGCCCCGGCGGTGATGCTTGCTGATGAACCTACAGGTAGTTTGGACAGCCGAAATGGACATGAGATTATCAAATTACTGAAATTAAGCAATAAGCAATATGGACAGACCCTTATCATCGTTACACATGATGAAAATATCGCATTGCAAGCGGACAGAATTATCGGCATATCCGACGGGAAAGTAGTGCGAGATGAGAGGGTGAGACCATGAATATTTTCAATAAAGTTACACTGCAAGGCATGAAAAAAAGCCGTACACGAACAATGGTAACAATTATCGGAGTTATTCTATCTGCAGCTATGATTACGGCAGTGGCTACCTTTGGTGTTTCTCTGTTGAACTATCTGGCAAACGGCTCAGCACAGAAATATGGTGGTTGGCACGTCCAGTTTTTAAATGTTGATTCATCTTTTGTGCAAAAGCAAACCCATGATGATAGAGTTGCAAATACTGCAGCATTTGAAAATATCGGCTATGCAAAACTTAACGGAGGGAAAAACCCAAAAAAGCCCTATCTTTTTATAGCTGGATTTAGCAAGGAAGCCTTTAATACCTTGCCCATAAATCTGACATCAGGAAGATTGCCTAAAAATAGCGGTGAGGTTCTTGTTTCCATGAACGTTCAAGTAAAAGGCGGCGTTAAATTCGTGGCGGGTGACACGCTTTCACTTGATGTGGGAAATCGTATAAATGGCAATAAGAATCTCGGTCAACAGGATCCTTACACTTCCGGTAAGGAAACTTTTGTGCCAAAAACTAAGAAAACTTACAAGGTTGTCGGTATCTGCCATTTACAAGGTTTTGAGGAAGCTTCTGCGCCAGGATGTACTTTAATAACAAAAGCAGATGCACAAAACAAAGCGGACAGCTTAAACTTATTTGTTACGCTTAAAAATCCACGACAAGTTCATACTTACGCAAACAGCATGGCGGTGGGCCATAGATATGTTTTGAATGATAATGTGTTGCGATTTATGGGACTTTCAGAGGATAAAATCTTCAACATGCTTTTGTATTCAGTTGGCGGCATTTTGATTGCTTTGATTATGATAGGCTCAATTTTTCTGATTTATAATTCATTCAACATATCACTGAATGAACGTACACACCAGTTCGGCATTCTCTCATCAGTGGGAGCCACAGCAAAGCAACTGCGAAATTCGGTGCTATTTGAGGGACTTTGTATTGGTGCAGTGGGAATACCTATTGGTGTTATTGTGGGCATAGGCAGTATTAGTCTTGTGTTTTCTGTTGTGGCCAAGAATTTCGGGAATGTTATGTACAGCAACGTACCTTTAACTTTGAAGGTATCCATACCCGTGATTGTCGGTGCGGCGGCGGTCAGCATGGTTACGATTTTGATTTCGGCATATATACCGGCTCGAAAGTCCGCAAGCACCCCCGTTATGGAGAGTATTCGCCAGACAAATGAGGTTAAAGTTGAAGCTAAAGCCGTAAAAATATCAAAACTGGCGCAGCGTATTTACGGTTTGGAGGGAACCCTTGCGCTAAAGAATTTTAAAAGAAACAAGAAACGTTATCGCAGCATTGTGCTATCACTTGTTTTAAGTGTAGTGTTGTTTATATCAACCAGTGCTTTTGTAACGAATTTGAAACAGTTGTCGGAGAGGTCAGTAGTATTTACTACCTATGATATCGGTTTGGCTACGCAGGACATGGAGGATAGCAAAATGTTACAGCTTTACGACAAACTAAAAACTGCTGACGGTATTTATGAAAGTTCGTATCAAGCGCTTATGAAGTATTCATGCGCTGCCAAAGCAAGCGATCTTTCAGACACCTATAAGAAATACGCAGGTTTACATTCGATGAATAAAACGATTAATCTGCCAATGACTATGCAGTTTCTTGATGACAGCACCTATCTGAATAGTATCAAAGATTTGGGCTTGCCTGCAGAGAAATATACTGGAAAAAATGCGAAAATAATCGCCGTTGCTAAAATAACAAACCACATGGAAGCTAATCAGGAGGTTGACAAGTTTATTGATATGTTCAAAAGTTCTTCCATGAATTTTACCATTGCTCCCGAAATAAATGGCAAGCCGAAGATGGAACAGGGGCGAAACGTAAGCATTAAGTTTGTCAATACCGTGCCACCTGATACACTTCCAATGCTAGAAGAGTCCGGGTCTAATAAGCCGTTTATTTTTAGGGTGATAGCCCCATATTCGCTCAAAGAAGAGTTTGAAACCCCAGATGCCCATGTGGCTATTAAGGGCTCCACCTTCCGCTCAAAGACTCCATCACAATCCATAGCTAAAATGGAAGCGATGATTAAAAATATGGGAATTAAATCACCGTATACCATGTATAATATGCATAAAATGTATGATGAGAACAGAAATTATGTATTCATTATCAACGTGTTCGCTTATACTTTTATCGTTATGATTTCGCTGATTGCCATTGCCAATGTGTTCAACACGATTTCTACGAATATCAAGTTGCGCAGACGAGAGCTTGCCATGCTCCGTTCTGTGGGGATGTCTGATCGGGATTTTCAAAAGATGATGAATTTCGAGTGTGCTCTTTATGGCATGAGGGCGTTGCTATTCGGGCTTCCCATAGCGGTAATCTCCTCTTGGCTAATTTACAAAGGTATGGTCAGCGGCGGAGCAGACATCAGTTTTATATTCCCATGGGGCAGTATGGGAATCAGCATATTCAGCGTGCTCCTTGTGGTATTCATTACAATGCTGTACTCTATTAGCAAGATAAAAAAAGAAAATATAATTGATGCGCTTCGAGATGACATGAATTGATTTAAAACAAATATTGACTTGATATAAAATCAAAAAACATCTGTGTGATTGGGTTTAAGTGATTCACAATCATCACGAAAGGCGATTTAGATATTGAAAATACAGAATCCATGCTACAGAAGTAATGTAATTTACAAAGGAATGCTATCCTGGGGTAATAAAAAAACGCAGTTGCGGCAGATGATATTTTGTGGTCAAAATGTGGACATGAGGCGGTTTTGAAATAACAATCAAAACCGCCGTTTCCCTTTTTCAAAATTGGAAATTCGAAGGGTGTATTAAAGTCGTCATTTTTTAAGGATACGCCGGTATCAAGGAGGTATCCCCATGTCTGTTTTTTATTATCATTCATACTCTAATTTCTATTACTTATTAAATAAGTTTATACCCACAAATAGGATATTCTGGCTATAAATATGAACACACACATCATTATGTAATTGTTAATAATTACTTTATGTCCGGTTGCCTTATGCCACCGGGTTTTTGTCTGTAATGCAACTAGGCCCCCTTTCGTGTATGGACTTAGTGCGAAAGGGTATAAAGGAGCAATAGTCACTCTCTTTTATGGCAAGAAAGAGGGTAAGACACTATGATTTCCATCTATAAATTTTTTTTGAAATAACCACAAAAATTTAAATTAAGGTCTATTTTTCTGCATAAATGCAGGAATACTTTCTATAAAAAAATTAACAAAGGTATCCTTAAATTTTTGATCTTCTTGTTTTAAAACTCCAAGGGAATACTGCATTGCAACACCATCTAGAGCAGCTACTAAAATAGAAGCAAGGCTTTTTTTATAGTATTCATTTTCAATACCAAATGCAAAAAAGTACATGTCTGCTACTTTGCTAATGATCTCATTATAATCTTGTTTAAGGCTCTCATTAAGAGTTCCACCCTTTGATAATACATAACCTATCAATAGAACTAAAAGGCGTTGCTCATTAATTTTTGACATACGTTCTCTAACTTTATTACTAATTTCATCTAACATATTTTCAGTGCTTTTGAGATTACTATTTTCATCCTTTTCAGATAGTTTTTGAGCAAAGTACATAGCTTCTTTTACTGCATGGTAAAATAACTCGTCCTTATTTTTAAAATGATGATAGATAGCACCAGTAGTAAGACCAGCAGCAGAGGCTATTTCACGCAAACTTGTTTTTTCAAATCCCTTCTCTGTAAATTTGATAATTGCAGCCTCTAAAATATGCTGTTTTTTCCGATTGTGTTCATTAACGTTCATATTATTCACCTCATTTATAAGTAGTATATCATATTTTTACAATATTAATGGTAAATTATTGTAGGACAAAGCTTTAAAAATATATTATTCTCTATTTTGAAAATATAGTTATTATTTAGAATGTTAAACTATTGACAAAGAGAAAGGTGTATTATATTATAAACATAACAGTTGTTATGTTATATTGTGGTATATATGTATATATCATCATATTAATAAAATATAATTTAAAT
>OGSJ01000879.1_pt1 | contig 11576 bp, 22 predicted proteins | sample 1573851 | NCBI WGS metagenome assembly OGSJ01 (sample SAMN03295846, study PRJEB24534) | human gut metagenome | isolation source: fecal sample 6 from infant 6 | host: Homo sapiens | place: USA: Pittsburgh, PA | collected 2014-07 | reverse complement strand
ACGACTAAATCCGTTACTTCGCTCATGGTTTCTCCTGAAATTTGGATGTGCAGATGCCGCCCGCTTATTGCCAGGCCGATCGGTTGAATAAGGTGGTTACTGTTGTGCGATGGATTTCGCCGGGAACTCGCCGTTGCGGAGTATGCTTTCTACCGGCCAGCATTCAGCTGTTACTTTCTGCTCTGTAGCTGCCTGGCTGCATTCCTGCTGGCTGTCGTAAACGCCGAGAATGACGTCCTGATAATCACCGTTGGTCATTGCTACGGTCAGGACGAGCGCGAATAAAGTTCCCATCAGTGAAGAGTCCTCCCGATGGCGACGGCGTAAAGGCGCTTTGCTTCTTCCCACGCCGGAGCATTGCGATGGAGTACCGCGAACGACGCGAGCCGTTGAGCCTCTCTGATCTGCTGCTGGTTTACCATGATTTCCTCTTGGCCTTATCGCGGCGAACGGAACGGTTAATACAAGACTTCAACGCATTTATTCAGTGTTTCAATGGGCGGTGGATGGCCGCCGGTTGTCATAACGAAACAGGCTCTTTGAACCCGTTTGGGTATGAAAAAAGCCGCTGGTTAAGCGGCTCTGTTTTTCTGATTTTCAAGCTCTCTTGCAATCATGGCGGTTGTCCGTATTGCCCATCGATCGACAATCTTTCCATTCTCTCTCACCAGAGACATTTCCTCTGGTTTCACCATGCACTCTGCATCAAGCTTGCACCCTTTACATTTTGGGAACTGGCTACACCACTGATTGGTGTCAGTAGTCGTATTCATAGGGATAATCCTGGTACTGGCTCATGTCATCCTGCGGATGCTCGTCAAACTCTTCAATTTCGTCTTCCATCGCCTTACCCTCTGTCGTTACCCGCTGATGCGGGAGAAATGCTTTGGTGCTGGCTCCCCACAATGACGCAGGGAAGGCCGTCGTCGCCTTGGTGAGCCATTACCTCACCAACTAGCTGATAACCGTCTGCCAGCCCAAAACATTCCAGTTACGCACCATTGCCGCTCTCCCTGAGCCCGCCGGGCGTCCGACGCATGGTTTACTGTCGCGCCGTTCGACTGACCGAATCTCCACTTCGCCGCTGGCTAACTTCGCTCAGCTGTCGATGTTTCGTTCCGATGTGCAAACAATACTAGCGGTATTAATATAAATCAATACTGGCGGTATTAATAATTGGTGCGGCGGTATTATGTTCATGAAAACTAGGAAGAAATATTTTTTGTAAGCGAGCAGAGCGGCTAGTATTGATGGGGTTTCGAACTTTATTGGAGAGGGAAAATGAGGTTACTTGTAGCTGCGGCGTTAGCTTTACCAATGGTTTCTAACGCATCGTGCTGGACCGTGAAAGATCTTAAAGGGTCAAGCTACAGTGAGAGAGAAGGGTATTCGCGGATTGACGACGCGTTTTCTGGAACATTCACAATCGTTATTGATGGCGATAATGCGACAGTACTGTATGACGGTCTTGATGGTGGAGGGATGGTATATCGAGCTATGAGTAAAAATGTTGTCGTAGGGCTTACCACTGAGCCTGGAAAGCACGCCATGGAGACTTGGGTTGTACAGCCTGATGGCGTGGTGTTGATGAGTAAAACACTGTCTGGTTTTGGAGGGATGGATTCAACGAAGGCAATGGTGGGCAGGGTCGCCGGTCAGTGCAAATAGAGGGACGCAAACGCCCCTGTTCGCAAACTTATCAAACGAGCTTTAGTTTCGTCTCAATAGCAACACCGATAATTCTGCAATTACCATTGATGGGAACGAGGGGCCACTGCGGGTTAAGGCCCTTAAGGTATTTTTGGCCTCCATCAATGATCAGTTTCTTAAATGTAGCTTCGTTTGAATCAGATAGTTTAGCGATAACGAGGCTGCCATTGATTGGTTCTCGTCCGGTATCGAAAAGAACAAACGTGCCTTCTGGTATGCTTAAGCCAGCGGGCGCAGTCATTGAATCCCCTTCAACACGCAACCAGAATGCATCTCCCTGAATGTGAGCATCTGATTCCAGCCACTGATCAACATCCTTAATCGAGTATGGCTCCAATGCCTCACACCATGATCCGGCCTGAACGCTGCTAATAACCGGGTAGCGTTTACCTGGTGTATATCCAATTACATACGGAACTGATGGCTCATTAACGCTGGTTAGCCCCATTTCTGAAAGCTCTTTTGCCAGTGTCGGACTGAATTCCTCAACGCCAACTTTCAGAAGGCGAGCAAAAACTGAAGCTACAGGAAGGTTAAGTGGATTCCTCCCGTTAAGGTAATGGCCTACCGCTCCCTGAGTAATATCCAGCTCGTCAGCAATCGACTGCTGGGTAACTCCGAGTACTTTCTTCTTCGCCTCATAGATGGCTTTAAGGCGCTTTGCGTCCTCAGCCTGAGTCGGTGTGATGTCTTTTTTCTTTTCCATTTTCAGATAGTAATACCTGAGCTATTAATTTAAAAATACCGCCGGTATTGCATGTTTTAATACTTATGGTATTGTTTTTGTATCAACGGTAAGGAGTCACGTTAAAAATGAAAATTTCACTCGCTGAATATGTCGACGAGGTTGGTCAGGTAAAAGCAGCTGATGCCATTGGTGTTCATCAAACGGCAATTAGCAAAGCGATCAGGGTCGGCCGTCAGATTTTCATCAACAAGCTTCCTACTGGCGAGGTTAAGGCGGTCGAGTACCGCGAATTTCCTCACAGTAAGAAGCAGGAACATCAGGAATAGCAAATGCATTCACTTGCGTATCAACACAATACCGAAATACACCCGGGAGCGGTGATAAACCGCGCTCAACCTAAGGCGCCAGACCACGAAAAGATCCGCGATGCGGTCCGGGCATGGTCTTCGGCGCTGGACAATCAGGACGTCGTTTCGGCGCTGATCATCAACGAATACCGGGAGCAGGGCGGGACCGCCATCAGCTTTCCTGACGACATCAGCCGTGCGCGCCAGAAGCTGTTCCGCTTCCTGGATAACCGTTTCGACTCCGAACAGTACCGCGAGAACGTGCGCCAGCTGACACCCTCAATCATGGCGGTCCTGCCGGTTGAGTATCGCACTCGCCTGATCGGTGCCGATTGCAAAATGTCTCGCCTGGCTGAGGCCGAGAAAGAACTCGCAGAGGCTAAACAGGCCGTCCTGCTGGACGCTCCAGAGCATCAGAAGCTGAAAGAGGTAAGCGAGGGTATAGCGTCGCTGTTCCGCCTCATGCCAGAGCAGGTAGGGCCGTTGATGACGATGGTTACATCGATGCTGGGGGTTATGTGAGAACTACAGAAATGGCGAAAGCCGGTCTGCGCGAACAGAACCGACTTTCTGGTGCAAAAACGACAGTAGTTGCAGGAGGAATAATGGCAAAAAATCCACGCTATTACCATACCGCTGTACATAAAAACATAACCCGCGACCGCTTCATCCGCTCGGTTAACCCGATTGTGGCAGAGAAGATGCGCGCCATCCTGGAAGAGCTGAAACGTAAGGAGAGTGGCCGTGGGTAGCCTCGCAAAAGTAATACCTTTCAGACCGTCTGTAACGGTCGTGGAGCGTCAGGTGGCAGATATCGATGATGGGTATACCCGCATCGCTAACGAGCTGCTGGAAGCGGTTATGGCTGCTGATTTAACGGCTCGCCAGCTGAAGGTCGTTCTGGCGGTGATCCGCAAAACTTACGGGTTCGGAAAAAAGTTTGACCGCATTACCAATACCCAGATTGCAGCAATGACCGGCATTCACCATACGCATGTCTGCAAGGCCAAGAACGAGATGATTGCAATGAACATCATCGTTACCAACGGCCTGGCGATCGGGGTGAATAAGGTGATTTCTTACTGGAATTTCAGCATTAGCCAAAATGGCAAATCATTAGCCGAAACAGCTAATGAAACATTATCCAAGTCAGCTAATACCCATAAGCCAACTCAGCTAAACACAAAAGAAACTATTCAAAAGAAAGAAAGAAAAGATCCCCCTAAATCCCCCCAGGGGGAAAACTCACTCGCTCAGGAGGTGATGGATTACTTCAACGAGCTAACGGGTAGTCGTTGTGCTGCGCTGGCGCCTTTCGAGAAAGCTCTCTCCACAGTGAAGAGCAAAGACCAGTGCTACACCGCTGAAGAGCTGAAGCTGGTTATCCGCTGGGCCCATATGAACTGGGGTCACAGCTTCAAGCCAGAGAACCTGTGCCGTATGACCCGCTTTGATGGATACCTGTCAGACGCCCTGATATGGGCTGATGGTCAGGGAAGCAACCCGAAAGCCTGTCCGCACGAAGAGATCATCAAGCTCTGGAATGAAAAATTCCCTTTGAAGGCCGTTTCACTGCATGAGTGGAACCGCCGCCGTCCGGCCTATCGTGACCTTGAGGCGGTCTGGAATGGCAAGACCAGCCAGGGCAACTGGCGCGAGCTGAAGCACATGGGCATGGCCTTCGAGCTGATCGGGAAGTCCTCCCTGTTCAGCACCCGAGGTGATCAGCCATGGCTGACTCTCGACTGGATCCTGAATCCGAAAAACTGGGGCTCTGTCTACGAGCAGGCCATCAACGAGCACCGTATGCGCAAGGGAGTGACAGCATGAGCCGTTTTATCGATTTGTACGTTGAGCAGGCCGTCATCGGCGGGATCATGCTCGCAGCGGGCCGCACAGACGGCGCTGACATGGCGACTGACGCGATTGAGGGGCTGACTGAGGACCACTTCACAGCAACGCCTCACAAGGTGGCTCTGCGGTCCTACAAACGCCTCAACGAGTCCGGGGAGAAGATAGACCTGCTGACGTTGACCAGCGACCTTGAACGGCTTGGCGCGCTGGAAAGTGCGGGGGGATTCGCTTACCTGGCTGAATGCAGCAAAAACACGCCATCGTTCGCTAACCTTGCCGCCTACTGCGAGAAGCTTAGGGAAATGCACCTTGGACGTCGTATGACCCTAGCCCTGCAGGTAGGGATCCAGAAACTGTCCGAACCATCCAGTGAGGGTATCGCTGACATCATCGGCAATATACAGGCCGATATCTCCGGTATTGAGCACAGTGCGGACTATGGCACTGAGCACATCACCACCGGGATCGACATGTCGTTAGAGACTATCCAGTCGATTATCAGCGGTGATATCTGGAAGCACAAAACCGAGCTGGGCATGGCGACCATTGATAGCGCTTTTGGGGGATTCAATAACACCGATTTCATCGTAGTCGGCGGGCGCCCTGGCATGGGTAAAACCATGTTCAGCACCACCGTGACCGAGACCGTCGGCCTGAAGAACAAAAAGCCTGTGCTGTTCTTCAGTCTGGAAATGCCAGTTGATCAGATCTCGGAGCGTGTCGCTTTCCACCGGGCCCGGGTGAGCAAAGAGGATTTACTCAGCAAGCAAAGCGGCGTGATGGATGGTGCCTGGGGTAAGGTCGGCCACTGCATGAAGGATTTCATCGAAGCCCCGATCTATATCAACGACAAGCCATCCCTCAGCGTTCACCAGGTGCGAGCGGAAGCCCGGCGCATGAGCAAGAAGCTTGGCGGACTTGGTGTGGTCATTGTCGATTACCTCCAGAAGATGCGCATGTCTGACCCTGAGAACATGAACCGCAGCGTAGGGGAGATCGCCACCGGCCTGAAGAACCTGGCGAAAGAGTTGCGTTGCCCGGTCATCGCACTGGCTCAGCTTAACCGTAAGGTCGAAGAACGTGCTAATAAGCGCCCGGTCGCAGCTGACCTCCGCGAGTCCGGTGTTATCGAGCAGGAAGCCGATGTGATTTTCATGATCTACCGGGATGAGAAATACAACCCGAACACCGAACTGAAAGGCATCACAGAAATCATCTGTGTGAAGTCCCGCCATGCGCCGGGGGCAGAAAAAACCTACCACTTCAGCAGCCGCTACTCCGGCCTGGACCCGGTAGATTTCACCTACAGCGGCCAGATGCAACAGGAGGCTGACTATGAGTGCTAAGACGATGAAAGGCAAACAGGCAATTCTGCGTTATCTCGAAACGCACCAGACCTTCACCGCGAAGGATGTGGCCACAGAGTGCGGCATGACCATCAACTGCATCACGAAGAACGCTATCGATCTGGAGCGGGCTCGGAAGATTGTGCGTGTGAGCAAGGTCTGGCGGACGGTGACTTATCGCCTGGCGACACCAGAAGAGCAGGCCGGTACGGCACGAAGCTGTACCAATGGGATATTCCAGGAGTGCCGCAACAGCGCGGCTATGAAGAGAGTATTGATGGTTTGGGGGAGGGTAGGGGTATGAGCGTAAAACGTTATGAGTGGGTGGCCTGTGATGAGCATTCGTGCCATTGCGACGTGGTAGAGAGTGTCGATGGCGATATGGTCGATTACGAAGACTATGCCGCACTTGAAGCCAGATGCGCGGCGCTGGCTGCGGAGCTGAGTGCAGTTGAAGTCATTCACAACGAGGCAGTGTTCATCACAGATGAGCACTATGAGAAATGCCCGCCAGAAGTGCAGAAAATGATTCGTTCACTGGCTGTGATGCAGATTCCTGCGTACCAGGCTTTTCTGGCTGAAGTGCGGGCCAGCGCGGTCGATGACGTTTGCCTGAAAATTAGCAATGCAATTATTAATTGCTATCAGGACGAACAAATTGGGCTTGATGCAGCAGCAACTATCTGCGGTGACTTCACCGCCCAGCTTCGCAAAGGAGTGCAGTCATGAGCATTCTGGACATTCTAAACACTGGCCTCGCTCTGATGGGGTGGTTATTCATCATGTTCAAAACAGGCCAGTGGTTTATCTCCATTGCGCTAAAGCAGTGGGATAAGCGTAGAAAGCTATCTCGTAGACAGAAGGCAGTAAACGAATTTTACGATGCGTTTGACCTGTCCAGCATCGAACCAGGAACAACGGTGCGCCTGGCGACTAAAGGCGATCTGACAATCATGATGTATCGCACAGAAGGAGCCGCCCAATGAGCAACATCGACAAACATGCCGTCCAAGCAGTTGCCGATTTGAAAGCTGGTTACACCCTCGGTCACGCTGATGTGGCAATCCTGAACGAGCTGGCGCGTATCGCACTGGCATCGCTCGAAGCGGAGCCTGTGGCTTGGAGACACTTCCAGAAAACACCAACTTATGTCGGTTACTGGATATTAAATGATTACAAGCCCAACTGCTCAGGCGTTGAACCGCTCTACACCGCCCCGCCAGCGCCGGAGAGTGTGCCCGATGGCGTGCTTAAAAGCCTCTTACCGGATGCTGAGAAGTCCGAGTTCTGGTTTGAGCATGATGGAAAAATCTTGTTTGAAGGTGTGAAGTTTAACAATGCAGTGTTTGACGCCTGCCGCGCCGCCATGCTTCAGGGTGCAGATGGTACCCTCACCAATGAAGGTACCATACCAGTCACGCAATTTAAGCCGGTAGCAGACCTGTACGGCTTAACCTCACCAACTGGTGGTGAAACATCGTTCACTTTCGACGCTGTTGAAGCTTGTGATTTCATTGATGGCGGTTGGTCATGCCAGGAGTACGTGGAGCTTGAACGCTTTCAGGAGGCTGTGAGCGGCAACTCTCCGGTGATTCCGGATGGTTGGGTGATGGTGCCATTTGAGCCGACCTATCAGATGTGTAAGGCCATGGGGTTGCCCTGGGAGAGTCCTCGATTCCCGGATCTCTATAAGGCGATGCTCGCCGCCGTTAAAAAATAGTCGTAATTTCTGCTAAAGTTTGGGCAATATAACCAGCACAGTAATTAGGGAGTCATTTATGCACGAACTATTTGTGCTGGTTTTGAGCACCTGTGCCAGCCTCAGCAATATGTCAGGTTGTTCTTTGGAAGTGGTGAACTTGAACACCGAAAAAGAACCGGTGAATGTCTTTTACAGCAGGAAAGACTGTGAAGAGAGCATGAAGGGAATCATGCTAAATCATGCCCTATACCATGAAATATCAGGAAGAGAGCCATTTATGGCTAAATGCGAACAAATATTTATCTCACAAAGTTTAATGAAATAGTAGGTCGAATTAGACGCATGACAAAATTTTAAAGGAGATTAAATGGAAGATTACTTGGTTTTTGGTTTGGGTCATGAAGGGGATATCAAGCACGATGAAGCGGGTCTTGATAAAATAAGCGTGGTAACAAAAGCTGTAATGCGTTCTACCAATTCCAATGAACCAGTGGTCTACCCAATGACTCAGTTCAAAGAATTTAATGTTGTCAGACAGCAAGCGTATGATGGTGAATTCTACAACATAGCATTTGATGTTTTACCATCTCGCGATCGTGTCGATGCTGCAATCCGGAAATTTCACCCAAAGAAATCATCCACGGTTTAGTAACCTTTGATTTTCTGAAATCAACCCGCCATAATCATGTCATCGGAGCCTGAACAACTCCGGTGACTTCTGCGCATTTAAGGGGACTTAAATGCGACCACAATCTGAACTCCTCACCTTGTCACAGATGCAGAAATGCACCTGCGATTTTCTGCATTCTGCGTTACCTCTCGGAGGTGGCGCATGAAACAGCATTACTGCATCGTCAATGACACCGTTAAAGACAACCTCATCGCGTACATTCGCACCCTGCCGGTAAACCCTCGCGCGCCGATGGTTGTCGAGGCCCGGGAAGAGACCCGCACCGACAAGCAGAACCGACTGATGTGGCCGCTTCTGAAAGACCTGTCTGTCCAGGTTGTATGGTTCGGAGAACAGCTTGAACCGAAGGAATGGAAAGACCTCATCACTGTCCTCGTCAGCCAGATGCAGAACCCGGAAAGCGAGCAGAAATCCGCACCGGGCATTAATGGCGGACGTGTTTATTTCGGTGTCAGCACATCAAAATCCAGCAAGCGATACATGGTCGACGTCATCGAGGCGATTTACTGGTTCGGTACCGACCGCGGCGTAAAGTTCTCCGAAGCATCCAGTAAGCGCATCGCCTGGGCGCAAGAGTGGAGGGCTTCCCGTGGGTAGTCCTCTCGCGCGCGTCATCACCAATGAAATCTTCCGCGTTCCGGCGCGCCGTCAGCGCAAGGCAGCGGTTAAGCCGTCCGAAATCCCGACACTGAAGGGCTACACCGCCCGCCTGGTGGATCAGAAATGGCTGCGTCTCGCGGCGAGGAGAAAATCCGCATGAGCATGTATCAACGCATTAATGGCGCTGACTGGCGCAATATCTTCGTTGTCGGCGATCTGCATGGGTGCTACACCCTGCTGATGAATGAGCTCGAAAAAGTTTCGTTCGACCCTGCGTGCGATTTGCTGATTTCGGTTGGAGACCTTGTTGACCGCGGCGCGGAAAACGTCGAATGCCTGGATCTGATTACTATGCCGTGGTTCCGTGCTGTTCGTGGCAACCATGAGCAGATGATGATTGATGGGCTATCGGAGTATGGGAACGTCAATCACTGGTTGGCAAATGGTGGCAGCTGGTTCTTCAATCTCGACTATGACAAAGAAGTGCTGGCTAAGGCTCTGGTTCATAAAGCAGCTGAGCTGCCACTCGTCATCGAGCTGGTTACGGCTGAACGGAAGGTCGTTATCTGCCACGCTGACTACCCGCATAACGAATATGCGTTCGATAAGCCAGTATCAGAAGAAATGGTGATCTGGAATCGTGAGCGGGTTAGCGACGCTCAGGGCGGCATTGTCTCGCCAATAGCCGGTGCTGATCTGTTTATCTTCGGCCACACCCCTGCGCGCCAGCCCCTGAAGTATGCCAACCAGATGTACATCGACACCGGTGCCGTGTTCTGCGGAAAACTCACGCTGGTACAGGTCCAAGGTGGTGCCCATGCGTAAACCATCCCGCCGTAAGTGCAAAGTATGCGGTGAATACTTCGTGCCGAAATTCCACGATATCCGGATCCGGTGGTGCAGCCCGGAGCACGGCGCAATCCTCGCGATGGAAGAACGCGAAAAGGAGAAGGTGAAAGCCGCGGCTAAGCGCATTAAGGAACGTAAAGAGAAAGAGCGCGCGGAGCGCCGGGATCTGAAGGCGAGAAAGGTGGCGCTAAAAACGAAACCGCAGTGGAGAGCTGAAGCACAGGCGGCTTTCAACAGGTACGTCCGTCTGAGGGATGCCGGTAAGCCATGCATCAGCTGCGGCAGGATGCCAGAGCAGAAGTTTGGCGGAACCATGGACTGCGGACACTACCGCACCCGCGGCGCAGCGGCGCATCTTGCTTTCAACCTTCACAATACCGCAGCCCAGTGTGTCTATTGCAACCGGGATCGGGACGGCGCGCAAAAGGCATTTGAACAGGGCCTTATTGAGCGCATCGGTGCCGAAAAAGTCGAGGCGATAAACAACGATAACTCTGTCCGCCGGTTCGACATCCCATATCTGCAGCGCATCAAATCCATTTTCACACGCAAAGCCCGCGCGCTGGAAAAACGCCGGGCACGCCGACAGGAGGCCGCATGAACCACGCCGATTTCCTGCGGTACCAGGCAGAAAGCGTTAAGCGCGCCTGCATGCCACCAGTAGCAAAGCACAGCCAGACTAAAACCAACCAGCCACATAAGGAAGCCGCATGAACAGTCAGCAACTGGAATACGTACGTCAGCAGCTCATTGTGGCGACCGCAGATCTGAGCGGGGCTACGAAAGGGCAACTGGTAACTTTCGCTGAGAACGCGCAATTCACCGCGACGGCGCGCAGCCGGGGCAGGAAAAAGGTATTCGACAAGGATAAGCAGCGCATGGTCAACCCGGACGGCCCGCCAATGAGCGGCAGCCAGTCGCGCGCCAAGGGCTCATCCATCGCTCTGGTGGGGCCGGTTGAGTTCGTGACCGCATCCTGGCGCCGCGCCGTGCTATCTCTAGAAGATCACCAGAAAGCATGGCTGCTGTGGAACTATAGCGAGAACACCCGCTTCGAATACCAGGTGGCGATCACCCAGTGGGCGTGGGCAGAGTTCCGGGAGCAGCTCGGCACGAAGAAGGTGGCCGGCAAAACAATGGAGCGCCTGAAGAAGCTTATCTGGCTGGCTGCGCAGGACGTCAAAGCGGAGCTGGCGGGCAAGGATGTGTATCAGCACCAGGACCTGGCGGCTCTGTGCGGCGTTAAACCTGATAACTGGTGTCATAACTACGCCGATTACTGGCTGGCCATATGCACCATCTTTAAGCGGCTTGATGGTGATTCTCTTCTTTGTGCTGTGAGAACACGATCACAACAAAAAGCGACTTTTTCGCAGCAGGGTGTTGCAAAAGTCAATTAAATAGCATACATTTCATGTAAATCTGATATCGTCGCCATAGCTTCGTAGGTCGACAAAGAATTAAGAGCCTCGCCATCGTGCGGGGCTTTTTCGTTTCAGGGTCAGAAGCACAGCGGTTGTGCGTTCGGCTGTTAACCGAATGGTCGAAGGTTCGAATCCTTCCTGTCCCGCCAATTCTGCATCTGTCGTAGTTTGGGAATTACGTCTGGCTTCCAACCAGAAGATGCGGGTTCGATCCCCGCCAGATGCTCCAAATTTGCCGGTCTAGTTCAGTGGCAGAACGGCAGCCTTGTAAGCTGCGCGTCAGAGGTTCGATTCCTTTGCCCGGCACCAGAACCCACTACCTGGGACCCTTCGGCCAGAGAGCCGACATTGCCTTACCCTCATCT
>OGSJ01000875.1_pt1 | contig 11596 bp, 11 predicted proteins | sample 1573851 | NCBI WGS metagenome assembly OGSJ01 (sample SAMN03295846, study PRJEB24534) | human gut metagenome | isolation source: fecal sample 6 from infant 6 | host: Homo sapiens | place: USA: Pittsburgh, PA | collected 2014-07 | reverse complement strand
ATTGATTTTTATTATTTATAAATGGAGGTAAATAAAGTGAAATATAATAATCCTATAATTAAAGGTTTTTATCCTGACCCAAGTGTATGTAAGGTTGATGATACGTATTATCTTGTATGTAGTTCATTTCAATATTTCCCTGGTGTTCCTCTTTTCGAGAGTAAGGATTTAATCAATTGGAAACAAATAGGGCATTGTTTAACAAGAAAAAGTCAGATTCAGCTTGATAAGATAAATAGCTCTGGTGGAGTTTTTGCCCCAACAATAAGATATAACAATGGTCGTTTTTATATGACTACTACCAATAATACAACTAGCCAAAATTTCTATGTCTGGACAGATAATATTTATGATGAATGGTCTGATCCTATTTATGTAGATCAAGGAGGAATTGATCCATCTCTATATTTTGAGGATGAAAAAACATATTTTATGAGCAATGGAGCAGATGATTATGGAATTAGTGGAATAGTTCAATGTGAAATTGATATAGAAACTGGTAAAAAATTAACCCCAAGTCGTACAATTTGGACAGGTTCAGGTGGGCGTTTTATTGAAGGACCACATATGTATAAGATAAATGGAAGGTATTATCTTGTTGCAGCTGAAGGCGGAACTGAATTTGGCCATATGGTGACATATGCTCGTGGTGAATCTCCATATGGTGATTTTGAAGGCTATAATTGCAATCCTGTTTTAACAAATCGTAATTTAGGTGGATATGAGATACAGGGAGTAGGACATGGAGATCTTATTGAAGATAATAATGGCAATTGGTGGTTGATTCATCTTGGATTTCGTCAATCAGGTCAATGGGAGGCTTATCATCATCTAGGACGTGAAGTTTTTCTAACTCCAGTTACATTTGGTGAAGATGGATGGTTTACAGCAGGGGATAATGGTACAACGACTAAGTCTTTCAATATTAATCAAATAGATAATGATATTGTTCAAAATGAGAAAAAAAGATATACTTTCGAAAATACTAACTGGAATAAAGAGTGGAGTTATCTACGTATACCAAATAGAGAAAACTATAAATTTACTAAAAATAAATTAAGTCTAAAAGGAACCGAGGTAACACTTGATAATGTAGATTCTCCAACATTTATAGGACTTCGTCAAATAGATTTTAATGCTACTATTTCTTGTGATGTATGCATAGTAGATGGAGAAGCAGGTATAACTCTATATATGGATGAAAATCATCATTATGATTTAGCAATAAGAAAAAATGAAAATGGATATGAGGTAATAAAACGACTTAATATTGGTGATATTAAATCAGTAGAAAAAACTGTTAGTTTAAATGATGCCAATAAGATTTCTCTAGTCATTCATGCAAGCAATAGTAATTACAGTTTTAATATTAAATCAGAAGGTGAAGAAATAAATCTTGGAACAGCTAAGACTAGATATCTTTCTTCTGAGGTTGCTGGAGGATTTACAGGTGTTATTATTGGATTGTATGCTTATGGAGAAAGTTGTTATAATTACTCAGAGTTCACAAATTTTGAATGTAGATATCTTTAATGAGGGTAAATAAATATAGTTTTTTCAGAGTAATTGCAAAATATGTGTTATGATATTATCAAGTACATTTTTATATAGATATAATAAATATGGACAAGGTATTGATTTAAAGAAATTCATACATATGATAATTTATTAAAATTAAATTATTTGTTATGAAAAGGATCAGGTAAAGAAGGAGAATTGAAAATGAGAGAATATGAAAAAATGCATAGTGGAAAGATTTATAATTGTGGTGATGAAGAGTTATTAGAGATGCAAACCAAGTGTTTGGATAAGTTATATGATTTTAATGAAACACGTCCAACAGAATATGAGAAACGCCAAAGTATGTTAAAAGAAATGCTAGCAGAAATAGGAGAAGAATGCTATATTGAACCTCCATTTCATAGTAACTGGGGTGGAAAGCATGTTCATTTTGGTAACAATGTGTATGCCAATTTTAACTTGACATTAGTAGATGATACACATATTTATGTGGGGGATTATACAATGTTTGGACCTAATGTTACTGTTGCTACTGCAGCACATCCAATAGATCCTGGTTTTCGTATGCCTGTAACACAATATAATAAACCAGTTCACATTGGTAAAAACTGTTGGATAGGAGCAGGTGCTATTATATTACCAGGAATTACAATTGGTGATAATACAGTTATAGGAGCAGGCAGCGTGGTGACTAAAGATATTCCCGGAAATGTAGTTGCAGTAGGAAATCCATGTAAGGTTTTAAGAGAAATTAATGAAAGTGATAAAGCTAATGCTCAAGAACTGATGCATAGATAAAAAGTTATTGAGATATTGGATATAAAATAAATAGAAACAACTTACAATACTTTTAATATGGTAAGTTGTTTCTTATTTACTTAAAATACTAAAATTATTTTACAATTAATTGTTTATTTATAAAAGAGAATTAATAGTAAAAATTATTGGGTTATAGAATAATCTTTTTTTTCTGGAATTAAAAAAAGTATAAATCTAAATAAAGTATAAATTACTAATAATGTAGCAATAATTGTTTGTAATAAAACAACATATTTTAAGAATACCATATTATATCCTATTTTACTTAAGTAAGACATGGTCATTTTTGTTGAAATTCCACTTATAACAAATGGAAATGTAAATGCTGAGTAACTTGGGAAAAATGGCATTTTTAAATACTTTGGTAATTTAAATAAAACTATAATAAATGTTATGAATGCTAAAATAGCTAAAAAAGATATCATTAATAATGATTTTGTTTGTACTGATTGAATATATCCAGCAAGGCAAAGGTTTACAGGTGCTGCATATATGCAAAATAATGGTTTAGCCTGATTTGGAATTTCTTTATATTTAATATATCTATACGTTACTACCACAAGTAATATCATACATAATACAAATGCAAACCAAAATGCTAATGTACCTATATTTGTTTTCTCAAAAGCTGGCGCAGAAACACTTGCAACAGCTAGTCCAACATAAACTATAAAATATGTAGTAAAAACTTTTTTTATATTGAACTTTAATATAAATTTTATTGAGAAGTACACAATTAAAGTTAAGTGAAGAAGTAATCCTAAATACCAAATATAAATAGCCTTTTGGCCTATAAAAGGTTTTATATAAGTAGATAGAAGCATTATAGCCATTGGAAATGTTGCAGATACACCAGCCATAATTGGATTTTTCATATCTTCTTTTATCATAGACGGATATAGTAGGATTTTACATATTAATAGTAATCCTAAAATTAAGGATATAATTCCGCATATTAATCGGATAGATTCAGAATAGCTTTGAAGTAAATTACCTAAAGCTGCAAAACCAAGCATTACCCCTGAAATGGGAAGTGGTATTTTTTTTATCATATCTTGCACTCCTATACTGTAACTAAAGTATCTGTATTAACAAGATTTAGTTCTCTTACTATTATTTCAGCAACTTTTCCAGCAACCATACCTGTAAAATGTATACATTGTTCTTTATGAGCTCCGGATGACATATCGAATTCTTTAGTTAATATACGACAGCAAAGAGAATTTTTACCGTTGGATTCTTTAAACCAGTCATGCAACTCTTTCGATAATTCTAGATTTTTTTCCACCTTAGAATCTCCCTGTTTAGTACGTCCAAAAAATAAACCTAAAGCCATAACACCACCAGACACTGCTCCACATATACATTTAGAACGTCCAATTCCAACAGGAAATCCTGAAGCCATTGCTATTACTTCTTCTGGTATATCTAACTCAAAGTTAGAACGTATTGAGCTTATTAGTGCTTCAGAACAGAAAAATCCTCCTCTAAATAAATCTTCAGCATCTTGAGATATTTTTTTTATACTTACCTCTTTTTTTGTATTCATACAAAAACCCTCCATTTTATATAGTCACTTTTATTATAAATCATGAGGAAATTAAATACAATTTTTTGTTTTTATGAAATAAATACTAATATTTTAAAGAAAAAAGAATCAAGAAATAATTTATCCATTTACTTATTTATTTATGATTTATTGAGAAATATAACAAAATAATTTTATGATTCAACTATGAATGTTTATAAAATTTATTTTATGTTATAATTTTATAAAATGATTTATAATAATTTTTAGCATAAATAGGAGAATTAAAGCAATTGATAGTTATAGATAAGTTAAATAATTATATAAATAATCATAATAGTGAAGATATAAATTATAATATAGCATCATTTATAGTTAATAATATAGAAAGTATTCCTAATTATAATATAACTGAGCTTTCAAAACTTTGTTTTGTATCTCAAGCAACTGTTAGTAGATTTATAAAAAAGCTTGGTTATATTGATTATAATACATTTAAAGAGGAGTGCTTAATTTATATAGAACAAGTAAAAAATAATATAGATAATAGCTATATTGATATAAATTTACTAAGCCAAGACTTAAAATTATTGTATAGTAAGGTAAATTATTTAGATATCAATAATGTAGTTTCAACTATAAATAGTTATGATAAGGTTTATATTTCAGGACTTAATTATTGCTATTTAATGGCGCAGTACTTTCAAATGGAATGTCACCCATTTGGTAAAATAGTTAAAGTTATTGAAGATAATGAAGAAATAGAAAACATAAGTAGTGATAGTTTATTATTGATACTTACTACATCAGGAAACTTTTTCAATGGCAATAGAATTATCAAAGAATGTATAAGAAATAGTAAGTGTGAAAAGTTAATTATTTCAATACAGAATTTAGATAGTAAGATTAAAAAAATATTTAACAAACATCTGATTTTAGATATTGATGCTGGAATAAAAAATAGTCGTTATATTATGATGGCGCTATTGGATACTATAATAGAAGAATTGCAAAATGCGAGATAAATTACGATTAATTTATCTCGCATTTTTATATTATAAGTTTACATTAAATTTTAATGGCAAGTTTAAAAAAGTTAACTTTATATGTTAACTTTTTTATTCAAAATTTGAATGAAATATTTTTAATATAAATTTGATTGTATAATTTAAGCATGAACAAAATTATTTTTAGAGGGGGAAAAAAATATGAGTTTACCAAAGGATTTTTTATGGGGAGGAGCAACTGCTGCTAACCAATTTGAAGGTGGATATAGAGAAGGTGGAAAGGGTCTTAGCACAGCTGATGTTATGACAGGAGGAACTCACACAACTCCAAGAAGAATAACTCCTAAATTAGAAGAAGGAACATATTATCCAAGTCATGAGGCTATAGATTTCTATCATAATTATAAAGAGGATATAAGATTATTTGGAGAAATGGGCTTTAAGGTTTTCAGAATGTCAATAAACTGGACTAGAATATTTCCAAATGGGGATGAATTAGAACCAAACGAAGAAGGATTAAAGTTTTATGATGATGTTTTTGCAGAATTAAAGAAATATAATATTGAACCTTTAGTTACAATATCACATTATGAAATGCCTTTTGGTTTAGTTCAAAATTATAATGGATGGAGTAGTAGAGAAGTTATAGATTGCTATGTTAGATACTGTGAAACTATATTTAATAGATACAAAGATGTAGTTAAGTATTGGTTGACTTTTAATGAAATAAACTGTTTAACAAATTCATTTGGTGCATTTATGGCTGGTGGTATTTTGTTAAATAATGGTAGTAATCTTCCGCTTAATTCTGGAAATGAAAAGGATGAAAGTAAACAACTTAGATTCCAAGCACTTCATCATCAATTTATAGCAAGTGCAAAAGCTGTTAAATTAGGACATAGTATTAATAAAGACTTTAAAATAGGCTGTATGATTGCATATATGTGCACTTATCCTTATACATGTAATCCAGAAGATGTATTATTAGCTCAGCAAAGAGATAATATAAATAATTTCTTGTGTTCAGATGTTCAAGTAAGAGGAGCATATCCAGGATTTGCAAAGAGATATTTTAAAGAAAACAATATAAAAATACAAATGGAAGAAAATGATGAGGAAATTTTAAAAGAAGGTTGTATAGATTTTTATACTTTTAGTTATTATATGTCAAATTGTTCAACTGTAGATAAAGAAGTAGAAAATACTTCTGGGAATATAATTGGAGGAGCAAAAAATCCATATCTTAAGGCTAGCGATTGGGGATGGCAAATTGATCCTAAGGGATTAAGATGGACATTAAATAATATTTATAATAGATATCAAATTCCAATGATGGTTGTAGAAAATGGCTTAGGTGCAGTAGATAAAGTTGAAGAAGATGGCTCCATTAATGATGATTATAGAATTAGCTATTTAAGAGATCATATAATTGAAATGAAAGAAGCGGTTGAAGACGGAGTAGAATTAATTGGATACACTCCTTGGGGATGCATAGATTTAGTAAGTGCATCAACAGGAGAAATGAAAAAAAGATATGGCTTTATTTATGTAGATAAAGATAATGATGGAAATGGTGATTTAAGTAGGAGTAAGAAAGATAGCTTTTACTGGTATAAAAAAGTTATAGAAAGTAATGGAGAAAATTTAGAGTAGTTAAATATTTAAGGTTAATTTAAGCTTCAAGTTATATGATAAAGGAAATAGAATTTGGAGGTTAAATATGAGTACAATAAGTGTAAATAATAATTATAATGGAAACTCCATATATACTGCGAAGAAAAACAATGAATCAAAGATAAGTAGTTTGATAAAAGAAAGAGAATCTTTACAGGAAGAACTTCAAAGTTTACAGAAAGAATTAACTTCTAATGGTGAAAGTAAAAATGAAACCTTACAAGCTCAAATTGAAACTTTACAATCACAAATTACTAATATTGATAGTCAAATAGCTAAAATACAAGGAGAAGATGAAGAAAAGGTAAATAATAATTCTTCAAATAATGAAAAGAAAGTAGAGTCTCCATCAACTAAGTTAGATAACTATAAAACTTTAAACATAACCTTAAATAAACTAGACGAAAATACTAAATTATTAGAACATGAAATTATATTAGATAAGGCTAGAGGACGTAATACTGAAGAAAAGGATAAGCTCTTATCTAATATAAAAAACAATATAGAAAATATTAATTTTAAACTTCAAGAATCTAAAGGGATTGAAAGTAAAACAATAAGTGAAGAGATTGAATTAGTTGGAAATTTTGTAGATAATGAAGCTTAGAATCAATAAGCATTATATAAAAATTAAGCGAAGTTAATAGTAGTATATATGGATAAAAAGTTGATTTTTATAGATGTAGATGGAACTCTATGTGATTCATCTAGATAAGTGCCAAAGTCAGCTAGAGAAGATATAAAGATAGTAGATGAAGTAACACATACTGCTAGTAATAGTAAAATATATTTTAGCTTTAAGAAAAATAACTTAATATAATTATTAAACCGTATATAACTATACATTATTAAGATATTTTGAAGAATATTAATATAGTTGAATAAAAGAGCTCTTATTCATGTTAGGCATGGGGAAGAGTTTTTTTATTTATAAAATCCAAGTAATATAAAAAGTAAATTATAATATGAGAAATAGGAATAATTGATAGATATATAATGATTTAGAGATATGAATCTATTGACATAAAAAATAAAAGTGATACAATGAAGTTTGACATCACTTTGTTTATTGAGTGTAAAATATATTCCCTCAATTATATTTTACACTCAATAAAGTTTAATGTCAATAGAATTTATAAATTATTTTTATAATTTTATATTAGGGAGAGTGAAAGGTTATGAATAGTAGAAACTATGAGTGGAATCTTGAAAATGAATGGTTACAGGATGTACTTAAAGAGGTTAAGAAACAATTTGATGAAAAGCATAATTTCAAAGAAAGATTTAGGAAGGAAGCAATTGAAACGCAAAAGCAGCTATGGGAAGATGTAGGATCTGTTTCAGTGACCAATGGACTAGATCAAATTGTAGATTTTATGGAATTTATAAATACTATGAAAATTCAAAAAAGAAGACACGAGCTTACAAGAAAGCTTGAAGAAAAATATGAAAAAATGCTTTTATCTCCTTATTTTGCAAGAATAGATTTTACTGAAGAAGGAAAAGACTTACCTGAAAAATATTATATAGGAATTTCCAATTTAATTAATGATGATTTCGATTTTTTAGTATATGACTGGAGGGCTCCAATATCTAGCATGTTTTATGATTATGAAGTTGGAAAAGCTGGGTATACATGTCCTGAAGGCGTAATTAATGGTGATCTTACGCTAAAAAGACAATACAAGGTTAATGATGGTAAACTCAAGTATATGTTTGATAGTAATCTTAAAATAGATGATGAAATATTGCAGGATATTTTAGCTAAGAGTAGCGATAGTAAGATGAAAGCAATAGTAACAACTATTCAAAGAGAACAAAATAAAATAATACGTAATGAATTATATAAAAATTTAATTGTACAGGGCCCTGCAGGAAGTGGGAAAACTTCTGTTGCTCTTCATAGAATTGCCTATTTATTATATAAGCATAGGGAAAAAATAGGACCTCAAAATATATTAATATTTTCTCCAAATAATATTTTCAATGATTATATTTCAGATGTGTTACCACAGCTTGGTGAAGATAATATGTGCCAAACTACATTTAAAGAGTATATGCATAAAGCTTTAGGTAATGAAATTATTAAAGAAGAATATTGTGAGATGATGGAATATATACTTTCTTCTAAGAATGAAGATAGCTATAAGGAGAGAATTAAGAGTATTAAATTTAAATCTTCAAAACAATTTTTAAATATATTAAAAGAATATGTAATATATTTAGAGAAAAAGAATAGAGATTTTAAGGATATAATTTTTAAAGGAAATTTAATAATATCATCTAAAGAAATACAAGAGTTTTATTTTAAGGATTATGGTCACCTTCCATTAAAGAGAAGACTTGAAAAGTTAAGAGAGAGAATTTTATATCTTTTAGAACCTTATGAGAAAAATAGAGTAGGGGAAGTGGCTGAAGATATTAAGAATTATGGTAGCCAGAATGATGAAACAGAGATTCTTAAACAAAGTAAATCAGTTGTGAAAAATGAAATAAAGAGTATATACTCTGAAATCTATAAGATGACAGATTTTAATATAATTGATATTTATAAAGAGTTGTTTGAGAATTTAGAGAGCTTTTCAAATTTAATAATAAGTGAAGATGATGATGAATACATCAATGAAGTTAAATTTTATACACTAGAAATGATAAAATCTAAAAAGTTTAATTATGAAGATCAGCATGCTCTTTTATATTTAAAAGGAGCATTAGGAGATATTCTGAAAATTTCAGAAATTAAATACGTTATTATTGATGAAGCACAAGATTATACACCATTACAATATGAAATATTATACAAGCTTTTTAATAATGTAAGTATTACTATACTGGGGGATTTAAATCAATCTATAAATCCATTTATGAATCTTGGAAGTTATACAAATATATTAGATATATTTCCAAAAGATGAAACTTGTATAATTAATTTAACAAAAAGTTATAGATCTACAATAGAGATTACTGAGTTTTCTAAAAAGCTTTTAAGTAACAATGTTAATTATGAGTGTGTAGCACGAACAGGAGATAAACCAATTGTTCTTGGCTTTTCTGATGAAAATAATATAAATGAACAATTACTTAAAGATATAAAAATTTATAAAGAAAAAGGATATAAATCTATTGGAATTATAACAAAAACTATAAAAGAAGCACAGGATGTTCACAATTTTCTTAAAGATAAAGTAAATGTGAATACACTACTAAATGATGAAGACGAGTATGTAAATGATACATTAGTAATTCCAGCATTTCTTGCTAAAGGGTTAGAATTTGACGTAGTTCTTATATATAATGCAGGAGATGAAAATTACGATTGTGAAGAGGAAAGATTGCTACTTTATACAGCTTGCACTAGAGCACTTCATATCTTACGAATATACTATTTAGGTGAATGTACAAAATTGCTTAAAGAAAAATAATAAATAAATTAAATATTTCTAGGGGCTGTCTCAAAATAGCCAGTCCTAGATTTTCATTTTAATTTAATTTGCGATGGTAAATATTTTGAGCAGAATAAAAAAATAGTTATATCTGTACAGGTTCATCATTCAGTTTGTGATGGTTACCATATCAGCAGATTTATTAATGAAGTACAAGAATTAGTATTAAATTGTAAAACATTGTTAGATATAAATGAGAATACCAAATAGTTATACTTAAATTGTATATATTATAAATTGAAACAAGGGAAGTCATATGACTTCCCTTAGATATTATTATATTAAGTACATAATTATAAAATAAAGACTAGCTTTTAAAAATATAATTGAATTACTCTTTTATTTTTTTGTAAATTAGTTAATTTATTAAATTTACTAAAAATGTTCATGAAGAATCACTTTATGAATATTATACAATAATTTATTAAGTTTTAATTTTTAAGTCTATTTATAATTTAAATATCTATCCCCTTAATATATTTACTTAGTGTATGCGCAATCCCATCTTCTTCATTAGATAAAGTAATTTCATCTGCTATAGCCTTTAAATCGTCTACAGCATTAGCCATAGCAACTCCTATGCCAGCATAGTTAACCATGGAAGCATCGTTATGACCATCTCCAAAAGCAATCATTTCCTCTTTTTTATATCCCCTAGGAATTAGGACAGAATCTAAGGCCTTAGCCTTATCAATTCCTTTAGCAGTAAATTCAAAGTAGAAATCTGCTGTGAACATGCAGCTTAAAGTATCCTTAAAAGGTTCCATCATTTCTTTGTAATGAGATTTCAGATATTCAGGTTCTCCTGCAGTTAAAATTTTATTCAATGGATAATCAGCAAAAGCAGCTAAATCATCTTTTTCACAAAGCTTAAATTTACCACCGCGAGCTTCATATTGAATTATGTTAAAAGGGGAACCTTTATAATATATTTCATTGTTGAAAACATCATTAACATACATATAATCATCTTTATCAATCATAGGTTTAACATCAAATTTCTTCATATGTTCAAGAACAGCTTGTCCTTCTTCTATAGTCATGGTTTCATTAAATAAAACTTTATTAGTTTCACAATCTATAACCTTAGATCCGTTAAAAGCAACTAAAAGTCCATTATTTTCATTCATTTTTAATTCTTTAGCAAGATCTAGTAATCCAGATGTAGGTCTCCCTGATGCTAAAACCAATATAGCTCCTTCTTCCTGTGCTTTAATTAGAGCATTTTTAGTTTTTTCAGTTACTACTTTTTTACTATTAGTTAATGTACCATCTACATCCATAATAATTACTTTTATATCACTCATTTATCTTTCCTCCATAGTTCTTTTTATTTAATTATACTAATATTAACCTCATAAGTGAATTGATTAATTAAATAATGAGTAATTTATATCAAAAATAATTTGATTAAGAAATAATGAATGAAATTATTTTGTCATAGGAGCTTCATGAAAAGGATTAGTGTATCAAATAATCTTATAATTCAAATAAAGCTTAATAAATATGATAGTCTAGTTGATTAGTTAAATTGAGAAGTTGTAGTAACTAAAAAATACCTAATAATCTATATTTTTAATAAATATTAATGTAAAGATATTAAT
>OGSJ01000870.1_pt1 | contig 11676 bp, 8 predicted proteins | sample 1573851 | NCBI WGS metagenome assembly OGSJ01 (sample SAMN03295846, study PRJEB24534) | human gut metagenome | isolation source: fecal sample 6 from infant 6 | host: Homo sapiens | place: USA: Pittsburgh, PA | collected 2014-07 | reverse complement strand
TCAGCAGATTTGTAGTATTTCTTGGATACTTCTACTGCTGTGTTGATTCTGTCAGATCCTGCAACTCTTGTTGTTGCTTTTGGTGTTTCTTTTGTTGTTTGAGCCGGTGTTTCTGGTGTTGTTGTTCCAGGTACATTTGGTGTTGGTGTTACACCCGGTGTTGGCGTTGGTGCTGGTGTTGGTGTTGGTGTTGGTATTACTGTTCCTGGGTTAGCTGGGTTTTCCTTACCAGGTTTTGTTGGATCTTCTTTGCCAGGTTTTTCTGGTTTTGTTGGGTTTTCCTTGCCTGGTTTTGTTATATTTTCCTTTTCAAAATCTTTGCAAGCATCTTTTATTGCTTCAAAAATTCCTTCCCTATGATATTTTGCTCTATCATCAACTTTTCTGATTTTTCCAAGACTATCTACATTTGATTTCAAAATATCTGAGTAATTTAGCCCTTCATAATCATCCAAAGTCTCCAAGGCTAACATATGATAACCTTCATTATCTTCATCAACATTCAAAATCTCATTTCCGTACTCGTCTTTTTGTCCCTTTCCAATAGTATAAGACATATCTAACACATACAATATTTTGCCGTTTTTGTCAAAATACACATTCATTCCAATATAATAGGACGGAATTGGAAGTGGAGTTTTAAGTTCAAATTGGCCTTGTTTCATTATTGAATCTGCCATATTCCCTTTGTTTTCAACAATATTAATAAGATTTTGTAATTCTTTTGTTAAACGAGTTAATTTATTATCCACAACAGCTGAATTGTTATATGATTTTTTTGCGTATTCAAGTTTATCTTTCAAAATCTCAGAATTCTGTGGATGATTTTTAATAGTTAGTTCTCCTTTTTTAATTAATGAGTCTAACTTATAGCGATTTATAAAAAACTGAGTATCATGGATGTACTTTAACTTAGCACCCTCAGATAATTTATCTTGTTTTAACAGTTTTTCACCTTCAGCCTTCATATCTTCAAATTGCTTTTGAGTATCATCTCTAAGTTGTGTTAAATCTAACTTATTTAATTCATCCAAAACTTTTTTCAAATCATCTTTATTTTTCGTAGTTTCTTCAGGATTAACAACAAAATTGTTTCCATCAGCTAGTGTTTTTCCTTTTATTTTAACTAAAACTTTTTTGTAGTTATCCTCAACTTTGTTATCGTCAAATGCGTTAAATTTTATTTCTTTGATTTTATTCGAAAAATCAATCTCTTTTAAATTATTGTGTCTGAATGCTTCTTCTTTTACACTTTCCAAATTTTCGGGCATTGTAACCTTTGTAATGCTATTTTTGTAAAAAGCTTGAACAGGGATTTCTTTTAGTTTTGTTAATAAACTCAAATCCAATTCATCTATTTTATTGTTACAAAAAGCCATTTCTCCTATTTTTTCAACTTTATCGCCCATAAACATTACATTTTGTGCATCGTTATTTCTAAAAGCTGAAATTCCAATTTCTCTAACATTTGGATAAATCACAATCGCAAATAATTTATTAATATGAAACGCACTACTTCCAATTATTTCAGTATTTTCGCCTAATTCAAGCGTTTCTATCTTGTTATTCATGAATGCTCCGTCTCCAATTATTTTAAGAGCTTCTGGAGCTTCAAAGTCTGTCAAATAATTAGACTGGAATGCAAACTTTCCTATTTTTTTCACAGTTTTTGGAAGTTTAATGCTTTTCAAATCGTATTTGTTTAAACTACTACCTTCAAAATCCACATTTCTAAATGCATCATCTCCTATTTCATCAATAGGATATTTCCCATTCTTTTCAGGAATTACAAGATCCTTATTCTTACGAACTTTTAATTTCCCGATACCAGAAAATCCAAGAACCTTGCCCTTATCAAATACAAAATCTTTTTCATCCCATTTTGAACTATCCACATCTACTGAAGTTGTCTTGTCTTCTTCTGTCGGATTAACAATGGAAGAAGAATCTTTGTTGTCCACATTTCCATTTGAGAAAAGCACAACTTTCATTGCGTAGTTTTCATCACCAAGGTTTCCATTAAATGCACCAATCTCAATTTTTTTCACACTATCTGGAAGTTTCGCTTGCTTTATTTTATTATCTTCAAAAGCTTGTTCTTTTATAATTTCCAATTTTTCACAATTAAATTCTAATTCTGTAATTTGATTAGATTTAAATGATCTTTCTCCTAAATTTGTTAAATTTTTAGGTAAAATAAGTTTGCCTTCTATTTGATTATCAAAAAATACTTGTTCTCCCAAAAATTCCAAATTATCCGGTAATTTTATAGTTTTTAACCTTAGATGTGCAAATGCATAATCACTAATTTTAGTGATGGTATTTGGTAAATTAACGCTTTTAATATTACTATTTCCTCGAAAAGCATCCTGTCCAATATAAGTATATCCTTTAGGAATCTCTACAGATTCTATGTCTAATTGCCCGAAATCTTCTCCAAGCTTTTTAATTTCGTTTCCATCAACATCTAAGTTGTTAACCTCTCCATTTTCGCCTGCTCTTTGAGTATACTCGTCAATCTCACTACTCTTATCGTGCACAAAAGCAAAACTTGCTATTTTTTTCAAATCTACTTTTTTTTTGCTTTTTGTTGGTAGCACAACATTTTGATTTCTTTTTAGCTTTTGTACTCCGCTTTTTGAAAAACCGTATACAGTATCTCCCACAATCACAAAATCATCCGCTGTATATTTGTCATCCGCTGCTTTCGAATTAACATTTAATCCAAAAATCAAAGCAAATACAAAAACCAAAGAAAAAATAATCTTCTTTTTGTTCATAAGAACCTCCTATTAAATTATTAATGATATTCTTTATCATCTAAAGAACTTTTTCATTTTACTATAATTTCAAATTCTATTCAATGATATTTATTATCAAATTAATTCTTACAAGAATTTCCTGTGCTTCATTTTTTCTAATTAAATTATCTTGAAATAGCTAAAATAAAGTTCGTTATTTCTTCTATTTTCCAATAAAAAAACAGCTCCTAATAAATTAAAAGCTGCATTCAGTAAAATTTTCTTAAATTATTTCTCCACTATCTCCATCAACTCATTCTCGATTTCAAGCATAATATGATCCCAAGAATGATTCAATACTAATTCGTGGATTTTTTCTGGTATTGGTTCTTGGTTTTTAACTCTGATTATTTGTGTTTCAATAGCTTGTGCCAATCTGTCGACGAATGGTTCGATTTCTGATTCGTAAGGCCTGTCGATTGTTTTGAGTCGTGGCATTTTGACAAATTCTATTGCTGTACTGTTATTTATTTCGTCATCTAGTGTTTGTATGAGTCCTTCTATTTCTGTTACAACGACTCTCATTCCACAGCCCAATGCTTCGATTGCGATAAGTCCCAATCCTTCGTAGTAGCTTGGAAGCACATATATGTCCGATGCTCTCATTTTGTTGGAGAGGTTTTTCTGACAAGATGTGTTGTGCAAATCGAAGTGAAGCGAGTTTGCCGTTTGGTCCCACAACTCAATTTTTGTTTCTATGTCGACATCTCCAACTAATGTCAATTCCAAATTATCGTATTTTTCTTCTAGCTTTTTAAATGCTTTGCAAAGTTCGTACACTCCTTTTGCGTGCGATAATTTTCCTGCAAATAAAAGTCTGATTCTATCATTATTAGGTTCTTCTTTTCTTCTGTAGAAAATATTGCTGTTGTAACCACCACCCATTACGACGATTTTGTCTTTGTCGATTTCAAATATATCAAAAATTGGTTCAACATCTTTTTTGCTTAATGCGAGGACTTTTTTTGCACGGTTTAAATTATTCACACATGTCATGAACAATTCTGGGTTGAGGTTGGTTTGTCTGATGTCGGTTCCGTGATTTAGTAATAAAACAGGAGTTTTATCGAAAATATCTAACACAAGACTGCTTAACATCCAACAATGATGAGATACGATGACATCTGGCTTGAATTCTTGTTTTACTTTTTTCAATTGTTTCGTGAATTCATTTGTCCAATCTTCAATCATATCGTGTGTCATGTCGCTGTATTTTGTGGAATCGTACGGCATTTCATCGCTCATTCCAACTATTGGGAAGTTTAATTTTTCGCTTTTAAATTCCACAGGATAAGTTTTAATTGATTCATCCAAGTTTAATTTTATATCATCTTGTATTCCAAAAACAGCAGCATTTTCGTGGTTTTGTTGCATATACTGAATTACATTTGTAAAATAAACGCCACTTCCAGTTTGCTTCGGTAGTTGTGCGATTACGTGTAGTATTTTCATGTGATCATCCTTTTTATTATTATTCTACATCTATATTATCATAATGGCATTTTAATTGCTTTAGTTATTTATTGAAAGTTTTTATAAATCATTGATTATGTTTGTTGTTTAATGTATAATAGCATGTATTATTTTGATTAGGGGGCGATTATTATAGAAAATTTAAACGAACAACGAGCAAATCTTCTCGGCAATGAATCCATTCCAAAATTAATCTGGAAATTTTCAGTTCCAGCGACTGTTGGAATGTTAGTTCAAGCTTTGTATAATGTTGTAGATAGAATTTTCCTTGGTGCCGGTGTAAATCAAATGTCAATTGGTGGCGTTTATTTGATTTTCCCGATTTTTTTATTTTTGATGGCATTCGGAATGTTGATTGGTGTAGGTGGCAATTCACTTTCTTCAATTAAATTCGGTGAAGGCAAGAAAACAGAATCAGAAATAATCCTCGGCACGTCTATGGTTTTATCTATTATTTTTGGGGTTTTGATATCAGGGATTTTTCTTTTAAATTTAAAATGGTTTTTGAAGATTTTCGGCGCAAGTGACACTTTGATGCCTTACGCTTACGATTATGGAAAAATTATTTTGTATGGTGCGCCTTTTCAAATGGTTGGTTTTGCGATGAACAATTTCATTCGTGGAGAAGGCAATCCTAGAGCTGCGATGGTAACTATGTTTATCGGTGCGATTTCCAATATTATTTTGGATTATATATTCATCTTCCCAATGCAAATGGGAGTAAAAGGTGCTGCATGGGCGACAATTATCGGTCAAGTTTTATCTAGTATTTGGGTTGTGAGATATTTCCTTTCAGATCGCGCGTTATTGCGTTTGACTAAGGAAACTTTCAGACTCGATTTTCATTTTTGCAAGCAAATTTTCGCACTAGGAGTGTCACCATTTGCGATGCAACTTGTAGCTAGTGGTATTAATATTATTTTCAACAATTCCCTTAAAATTTACGGTGGAGATTTGGCGACATCATCTATGAGTGTTATCTACAGTGTCTCACAAATTGCATTCATGCCGATTTTCGGTATTAACCAAGGTATTCAACCAATTTTAGGATTTAATTTTGGAGCGCACAAATACAGACGTGTTCAGCACACTCTAAGAATTGCAGTTGTTGCAGGAACTGTGTACATGGTTTTGAATTGGGCATTCACAATGATTAGACCAGATTTGTTGGTGAAGATTTTTATTTCAAGACCTGAAGATTATGCAGTCATCAAGGATATTGCAATTCCTGGACTTAGAATATACAATTCGATGATTTTCATGCTTGGATATTCCATAATTGGATCGTCATTGTTCCAAGCAATCGGCAAGCCAAAAATTGGTTTCATATTGACAATGACAAGACAACTTATTTATTTGTTGCCGTTGATGTTGATTTTTCCAAAACTTTTCGGACTTACAGGCGTGTGGTCAGCGATGCCAGTGTCTGACGTTTTATCCACATTAACTACGACTTATTTCTTGGTTAAATCGGGATTTTTGGTTAAAACAATTCACAACGACGACGAATTTGTTCTCGGAATTTAAAAAAGGTTTGAATATTGGGTTTCCAATGTTCAAACCTTTATTTTTTTAGAATATAAATACCGAAACTAGAATAGACACTACAGCCGTTATCATTATCATAGGTAATTTGTAATCAGAAGATGTTTTCTTGAATGATCCTTTATTGAAAATTGCAAACGTAGCCGATGCTACTACAAAAATTGTAGCTGCTATTTTCAAAAATCCTACAGCATCAAACTCATTTGTCCTGAAAAATCTGTAGATTGTTATCAACAAAACATATCCAATACAATACGCATATAATTCCAACACTCCAAATCTAACTTTTTGTTTCAATTTTACCTCCTTATTTTCCTGCAACTGTTACATTATCGAATGCAATAACTGCTGGAGCTAAGCTGTTTTTGCGAGATTTCAATTCTTTTGAGAAAATCATAGAATCTTGTATGTCTTTTACATTTAATGAAATTGATCCACCTGTTATGAATGATTCCACACCATCTTTTACAAGTCTTGCAAGTCTGAATTCTCCACCAAAATCTCCTGTAGCGCTGTCCATCAAAAATGATGAGAACGCCAACACTTCAATGTAATCTTGTGATTTTAATTCTTCCACAGAAATATTTCCACCACACACCTCGAAAACTGGCGATTGTCCCATGTTTTTAACATTCAAATAGTAACTGAACTTTGCGTTAGTAACTAAATTTTCAACAACTCCATTTTTGTACAAATCATACTCTACAAGTTTTTTACCTTCTGAATCGACAGGTCTTTTGTTGATTGATGTCTCCAATGTTGGATTGATTTTCATGTTGAAGTTAACTTTTGGATTGTCCCCGAAGAATCTCTCGCCTAATTTTGCCGAGCTGATTTGTTGATAAATCATGGCATCTCTCGCTTGGTCGTAATAGTAATACAAGAATTCTTCGACAGCTTCGTTTGATAAAAGTACTCTCATATTTTCCATTTTTTCATTTCTAACGGCGCTTGATCTTTTTTCAGTTTCCAAAAGTTGTTTGTCGACAATTTCCTCGATTTTCGAATAATCGATACTTGTCAAATCATATCCGTTGAATATTTCTACAGGTTCATCACCAATGTTACAATCAGTTACGATTTCAAATGTAAACTTGTTAGATGGATATTCTACATCCACACCCTTTGATGTAACAACATGCTTGTGATTTTCGTAGGCGAAAATTTCGCAGGAATTTACTTTTGATTTGTAGCCGTAATCTTTGTAGATAACATCGTGAACTTTTTTGAAATTATCTGTCAAATCTTCACACACTTTGATGTCTTTAAGAGTGGCATAACCTTCTTCTTTTTCTGGAAGTTCGTAGTATTTGTTCTTGACAAACTTCGCTGCAAAAGCAGTTCTATCGATTTTTTCCTTGATTTCGTCTTCACTGTCATTTAAGTTCAACACAACTGTGCTGTCACCTTTGAATTTGTCTCCGTTTTCTTCAAAATCCACGAACACCCTCACAGATGTTTCGTTAGTCACGCAACTTCTATTCATGTCCACCTTGTCTTTTATCAAAAATACTTCGTTAGATTTGGACACAGTGTTGACAACTATCCAGTCGGTAATTTTTTCGTTTTGTTTTAATATATTTATTAATCTTTCCATTAACTTAAAATCCCCTTTGCCTTAATGTATGATCCACCAGTCGATGTCTTAACCCATTCTTTCCAGCCTTTTCCACAATATCCTCCACCAGAAAGCACAAGTCCGTTGGAAACTTGTGTGATTGATTGCAATAAATCTGGAACATATCCTGTCAAATAAACTGGGCTTACGATTTTGCCTGTTAATTTGCCATCTATAATTTCACGGCCTTTCATTGCAACGCATTGAATTCCCCAGTTTTTCGGATCTTCCATTCCTGATGAGAAACCTTCCAACAAATATCCTTTGTCGACAGATTTAATCATATCCTCAACAGAATCTTCGCCTGCTTCAAAGAAAGTATTAGTCATACGAGTGTATACTTTTCTCTTGAAAGATTCTCTCTTGCCATTTCCTGTGGATTCTTGTCCCAACAAAATCGCAGACAATTCATCGCACATTCCATGACGCAAAATTCCCTTGTCAATAATCACAGTATCTCTTCCCAAGTTTCCTTCGTCATCGAATAAATAGCTTGACACTTCGTCGAAAGCTGTTGCACCGTCGTGCATGATTATCTTGTCGCTTGCAACTCTCTTGTCTTGGTATTCTTTTCCTTTTGCACGTTCTTTTACATACATATCCATTTCAGCTCCGTGGCCGAAAGCTTCGTGAGCGATAAGTCCTGTAAAATCAGGATCGCAAATTATGTCGTATTCTCCAGGAACAACTCTGTCTGCTGTAAGTAATTCTTCAGTTCTTCTGCAAGCATCATCCGCTGCTTTTTCGAATTCAGAAATCAATTCACTTCCACACAATCCAGAACTAGAAATAAAATCTAATTTAGTATTCTTTCCATCAGTTGCTGCTGCCATTGCAAATCCTGTTGAATAAGCGTAAGATTGGTACAAATCTTTATTCTTGGATAAGAAAATTTTGTTAACTTGCGTAATATTCAATCTCAAAGAAAGTTGAACGATTTTTTCGTATTTTGATTTAACTTCGTCGTGAATTTTTTGCAACGTAGTGATAATTTTTTCAGGATTATCTTGTTCTGGTAAGTTTTCAACTTCAGTGATTTTTTCTTTTACGATTTCGTCGTCATTTGGAAGTCTGTCGTAAGTTACTCTGTCCAAGCCTTCGACGATTTTTTTACGATCTTCAAGTGCGATTTTGCGGACATTTTCGCATACTTCATCTACATTCACTTCGTTAAATGAATACTCACTAAATCCCAAATCAGTGTACACTCTGATTACAAATCCTCTTTGATAATCAGGAGATGGATTTAATGAAATTGCTGATGTAGTCACAGAATAACTTGCCCCATCAACATCGCAACCCAAAATAGAAACGTATTTGAAATCAGTTTCCAAATTTTTTATAATTTCTTGTAATTTAGATTTATTATCTAATAAAAATTTTGATGTAGTTAGTTTTTTCATTTTCTACCCCTTTCATTAATAATTATAGTAAATACTTCTAGCTATTACAATAAATTTAAAGAAAATGATATCATAAATTTAGATATTGAAGTAAAATATGTATAAAGGAGTGTAGCATTATGAAAATTAATATTCAATTAACTCAAGAAGAAATGATTCTCGCGAAAAATTATGCGAAAAATCATTCTATTACTTTGGAAGACGCTTTTAAAAATGCTTTATTCGAAAAAATTGAAGATGAATACGACATAATCTTAGCTGAAAAAGCTTATGAAGATTACCTAAATGATGAAAAAAATAGCAAACCAATTTCTGAATTATGGAAAAGTTTAGACTTGTAATAAACCAAAAATGGCTACCAATTTTCAGGTAGCCTTTGTTTAGTTTATTTCGTTTTATCTATTAGCCATAATTACTTTTATCTCATCTGGATTAATTCCCACCATTGCTTCTCCCAAATCTTTGCTCACCTCAAGCAATACATCAGGATTATTGTAATTTTCCACAGCCTTTACGATAGCTTTGGCACGTTTTTCAGGATTTCCACTTTTGAAAATTCCACTACCAACAAACACACCTTCAGCTCCCAATTGTCTCATCAACGCCGCATCAGCAGGAGTTGCAACTCCACCTGCAGAAAAATTAAGTACAGGTAATTTTCCGTTTTCGTGAACGTATTTCAATAATTCAAAACAAACTCCCATTTCTTTTGCTTTGTCGTACAATTCATCTTCCTTCAAAGACTTCACCAATGAAATTTCGCCCATGATTTGTCTCATATGTGTAACCGCTTGGACAACATCTCCTGTTCCAGCTTCACCTTTTGTTCTAATCATCTTGGCGCCTTCTTTGATTCTTCGTAAAGCTTCCGATAAATTTCTCGCTCCACAAACAAAAGGAGTATTAAATTTTGATTTGTCGATATGATATTTGTCATCTGCCGGAGACAAAACTTCTGATTCGTCAATGTAATCAATTCCCAACGATTCCAAAATTTGCGCTTCAACAAAATGACCAATTCTAACTTTTGCCATCACAGGAATTTTGACAGCTTTCATAATTTCCTCAATCATTTTAGGATCGCTCATTCTGCTAACTCCTCCAGCAGCTCTAATATCTGCAGGAACTCTTTCAAGTGCCATTACACTTACCGCTCCTGCTGCTTCTGCAATCCTCGCTTGTTCAGCATTGATTACATCCATTATTACTCCGCCCTTTAATTTTTCATTTATATCCATTAAAATCACCTCGCCTTTATAATACATGCAAATTGCATCTAATTATAGTAGCAAAATAAAATAATTTTATGGGTACAGATGTGTTATACTTAATCCAACGGAGGATTTTATGTTCATAAATTTAAATGACAAGGATTATTTGTATAATCAAATTTACGATTCTATAAAAGAAAAGATTAACACGAAACAATTGAAGACTAATGACAAGCTTCCTTCTATTAGAAAATTATCGAATGAGCTGAATATTTCGATAAACACTGTTTCAAACGCGTATTACCAATTGGAAAAGGAAGGCTACATTCGTTCTAGTGAGAGAAGTGGATTTTTTGTAGAAAAATCTGGTCATATTTTGCAAAACGATACAAGCTTTGATGAAGAGGATATGATTGTTGAGGAGAAGAATACTTTCAAGTATGATTTTTCATTTTCAGGTGTGGATAAATCGTGTTTTAAATACAAGCAGATAAGAAAAGCTTTCAGGGATTCAATTAATGAAGATGATGATGCTATTTTGGGAAAAGTCGATGGTTTGGGATTATTTTCGTTAAGGCGTTCTATTTCAAATTATTTGAAAGATTTCAGAGAAATTATCGTGAATCCCAATCAAATTGTCGTGAGTTCCGGCAGCAACGAGTTGTTGATTTTGATTAAAAATCTTCTTAACAATCCCGTTTTTGGTTTCGAAAATCCTGGATATGCATATCACGGAATTGGTTTCTACAATAATTTCGACAGCACGCCGATTAATGTGAATGAGGATGGGATTGATATAGATTTTCTCAAACAAACAGATGCGAATGTTGTAAGCGTGACTCCTTCTCATCAGTTTCCTACTTCTGCGATTATGCCTATTAATAAAAGGATTGATTTGTTGAATTGGGCTTACGAAAAAAATAATCGCTACATAATTGAGGATGACTACGATGCAGAATTCAAATACAAGCTTCGTCCTATCTCCCCATTAAAAACTTTGGATGTGAATGATAAGGTGATTTACATTGGGAATTTTTCACGTACGGTAACTCCTGCAATGCGTGTGAGTTTTATGGTTTTGCCTAAAAATTTGATGAAGAAATTTTATTCTGTATTAAAATCTGAGAGGTGTCCTGTGTCGATTTTCGTTCAATCTGCGTTGTCCAAGTTTATCGACAGCGGAGATTTTGAAAAGCAGGTCAATCAGATGAAGAAGGTGTATGCAAAAAAATACGAAATTATTTTTTCGAAAATTAACGGCTGCAAATTCATTAATTTTGAGAAAACTGATTGTGGCACATCTGTCGTAATCAAGGTCGATAAGATGATTGACAGTGATGTTTTGTTGAAAACTTTGAAAGAAAATTCTGTATATGTCATTCCTATCGATGATTTTTATTTGGATAAAAACATGAACACTAATGTGTTTTTGATTGGGTTTGCGAAGATGAGCTACGATGATATCTCTAATGGTATGGATATTATCGTAAATGTTGTAAATAATCTTGTCAATTAGATTACAAAATATTGTAAAAGAGTTATAATAAAGTAAGAATATATATAGGAGGATACTCATGCAAAGATATGAAGATTTAGAACCAAAGAATGGGTTTCATTGGTTCAAA
>OGSJ01000866.1_pt1 | contig 11742 bp, 7 predicted proteins | sample 1573851 | NCBI WGS metagenome assembly OGSJ01 (sample SAMN03295846, study PRJEB24534) | human gut metagenome | isolation source: fecal sample 6 from infant 6 | host: Homo sapiens | place: USA: Pittsburgh, PA | collected 2014-07 | reverse complement strand
CCTTTACTAAGAGCGGCCTGCCCTGCCTTTTGAATGCCGAAAAGCTTTTTTGCACCCTTAGCGGTATTCTTTCCCATATTGACAGCGCCTTTTACCTGTCTGGCATCTTCTCTTGTGGAATCCGCCAAATTTTGATCTTGCTGAGACATATCACACCTCCTTTGAAAAAAGCCGAAGCGCTTAGGCTCCGGCTTATTAGCGGTTTAGTAGCATTACTTTTTACCGGGTCTTTTCCCGTTGGGAGTAATCGGTTTATTTTTATTGTTTGGTTTTTGGATAGACTGTCTGAAGGTCTTTGGGGTTGGCATATTGGTCTGATTGGTTATTTGTTTAATTTGTGGGGCTCTAGATGCTTGTACTGTTCTCGTACCACCGGAGTTACTTGCACCTATTTGAGTCTGCCCTACATCCACCTGGCGTGCATAGTAAATTTGGCCCGAACCTTTTGATTGAATTTGTTTTAATGCGCCTGGAACACTATACTCATCCTTCTTAACTTGCTTACCCTCACTATTTATTCTTTGAGTAGCAGCGCTATTTAAGACCTCATAAGTAGATGTATTACCATTAGCGTCTGTATAATCAAAGGTAACCTGTCTTGCCCCTTCCACGCCGTCTCCCGGGTTGTTAGAGGCCGAGACATTACTAATACTGCCTCCTGACCCTGCGTCCGGAATAATTTCCTTAGTATCAAAAGAATTTTCCAGTAGTCCACTCATAACCTCATCATTACCGGAAAGCTCATAATTCGGTTGCATTAAAGCTTTTTCAGCAGCAACCGGATTACCATTAGCCGCTGTTTCTTTTAAAGCAGCCTGTAAGTCTTCCGGATTGTCCCCGGCATTAATACGGGCTGCCATAAAGCCACCGACAGATTCATTGCTACCCTTAATTTGATTAATCTTTTCGCCCTCAGCCTTACTCTTATGATTATTATCCCAAGAAAGTCCGGCATCTTGAGCCGCTTTGTTCAGTTGAGTAGCGCCGTCTTGGTTTTTTTGAATACCAGCGTCTTTAGGCACCTGTTTAGTAGGTTGTCCGTTTTCAACCGTTTTACCTTCTTCAACTTGCAATCCCTCAGTTTGAGCCTGTTCAAGGCTGACTGCATTCTGAGCGCCTTGATTATTGCCGGATTGACCTTCTTGACCAGCCCCAGCAGAGTCTTCCGCCTTTTCTCTATAGGCATCTGTCATATCAAATTTTCCGGCGAAAGGCGCATCTCCTATACCCTTGGATGCAGACTTACTAAGGCCTTTGACCACACTGTTCTCGGCCGCCTTAGCTCCTGCTATCCCGGCTTTAGCTGCTGGTACAATTTTCGTGCCATCTAAGGCATCCTTGCCAATCTGTTTGGGATTAAAGGTTTTCAAGAAACCCTGACCTTGTGCATTGCGTTGTAATATCCCTTGTGTAGCTACAGAAGCAGCCCCAAAGGCACCACCGAAGCGAGATAGTTTACCGCCCGTATTAGCGCCAAGGGTTTCTTTAGCACCGCCACCGGAGCGACTACCTCCTAATCCACGAATCATGCGACCGCCAGCAATAACATCATCTAAAATGTTTTCACCGGTTGTCGCCACACCAATACCTAGGGTTTGCATATAAGTATCTACACGCTGAGCAATCTTACACATAGCCAGCATAAAGATAATATGAAAAATTACCCCCTCAGTAGATGAGGTAATGGCTGCAAATCCTGAAAGAATGACTTTGAGCATCCAGGCCGAAATAGACAAAAGAGCACACTGTCCAAAGAACATTCCCAGAAATTTCCTAAATATATTAGAAGTGGCTTGAGAAGCCATTGTTGGGTAAAAAAGTGGGGCTGCAAAAGCTAGGACAGCCACCATGAGATAGCGCTCCACAACCTCTAACATAAGCTTTAGCAGGTTCCAGCCCACTAAAAATACTAAGAAAAGGTAGGCGAGAATGGACCCCGAGGCTCCTAATGCCACCGTTGGGCCAAAGAGTTTCAGAACATCAAACTCTTCATAGCTGAATGCGGCTGTAACACCATTAATAGACTTCATATCGCTAAAGGCTTCATAGGGAATCTGCGCAATATTAACGGCCATCTCTATAAAATAGCCACCAAAGAAGATGAGCCATCCGGCAATAGCCGTTCGGATGAGAATACGAACAGGAGTATCTTTAACTTCTGTAAGCTGTCCACCGAAAAACTTAAATAGTTGCCAAACAGAAATAGTTAGGGTTAAGCCGATAGCTATAGCTTGAAACATTCGGTAACCGGTAACAAGCCCCGGAAAAAATCCAGCAATGGTAGCAAGATTAACTTGCATAATACCTAGGAAGGCCTTGATGATTGCACCAAGCAATTCACTGATGGCTTCAGCAATCCATGAAAGTATTGTATTCAGCACAAATTATCACCTCGTCCCCCCGCTCGATCCTTTATCACCAGTACTACCATTAGAGTGTTTCTTTGCAGCATCGCCTTTTTTTGAAGACTTGCCTCCTTCGCCTTTATCTGCTTTTTCTGTAGAAAAATCCGGCATATGCTCCTTAGTCCACTTCTCGTGGTTACCAATTTGAGGTGTCCAGCCTTGATTTTTGCCACTATTCACACCGAAAATTAGCGCAGCTGGTAAAAGCAAGAAGGCGACAACGGCAAAAAGAGTAATGATAGCCTGTTTTTTCCCTTTATCGACAGACCGCTCATCACCAGCGAACATCATGAAGGCGGCAGCTGCAAATGAAACACTTGCAACTGGGATTAGAATGACAAAAGCGATATGATAAACGTCCTCTATGATTTTTTTGTAACTTGTTAGGTTATAGACAACATCACTCTCAGCTTTACCGGAAAAGCTATCAGCAAAGGCGATATCCGGCAGAATAAAAAAAGCAACAGCAAGTAATGCAAGACTAAGGCAAAAAAGAGCTCTGGCTCTTCTTACGCAAATTACATCATTAGCAACGGCATTAAGCATCCAAATACGCCCCCGTCTTCTCCTTTGCCAAACCAGCCACCAATCTGCTTAACGATAACTGGAGCCAAAAGAACCAGTGCAATCACGACAATAATCGTAAAAATATTTCGCTTAGCAGATTCCATGCCTCGCTCGCCACCGAAAATAGCCCGGAAGACATTCCAAGCGAAGAGGACTGCTGCAATAGGAACAACAACAGCGGTCATAATCTTCCAGATAGCTCCAGACCCTTTTTTTACCCCAGTCTGGATAGCTGTACCGGGATCCCCGGCAGCAAGAGCACAATCCGGTAAAAGCAATCCTATCCCCAACACCAAAGCACCAATTAAGGCACATTGGAGGAAAATCATCGCTTTTGGGTTCGCTAATACACTACCGCACACTTTTTTAACATTCGACATTTTACTCACACTCCTTTATTAAATATTTATGGCCCGCTAAAAAGCACGAGCCTTTACAAAGGCAGCTGGATGCGTCAGCATCTCCTTTAAACAGAAAACATTTTGCAACGTTTTTTATTTAAAGTAAACTCTTGAGCTGAATTTTTCTGCTTTAATCCAAAGATGCCTAATTATTTGTATCCAGCTACCAATACTATATTACCACGTTCATCTTTTAACATCAACAAAAATGCACTTCCCAAATTGTCTGTATTGACATTTAGCTTTCATCTTTTAGGGCTATGCTACGAACTGTAAACAAAGAGATGGACTATATACAAGGATTATTTGCATTTATTCAATTTCCCTTATGCGGCGTTGACTTTTTGACCATTAATGATATTATATAGGTATAACCAACAATAAGTCTTATTTTCGTGCCGCCATCTAGGTAAGCGATATGTGTTATCGCCACAAATAAGCACTTGGTCCTAATAGCCATCCTTCTGGGTGGCTATTTTATTGTTTCATTTTAACAGCTATTTTATAGGCATACTCTAAATACCTTAATTCTTTGCCGTTCGGTTATAGCGGTCTTTAGCTTTTGTTTTAAGTCCGTAGTAGACAAAAAACTTTTAGGATACTTGTACATGACTCACCTCATAATAAAAAGTCCCACCGAGTTGCGCATTCTTGCTAAAGCAAGACTAGGCGTGGTGGGTTCTGTTGATGTGATTATTCTAGGTTTTGCATTTTTTATTCCATTTCAGAAAATCTGCCAAACTAATAGAATACTGCCTATGGTTTCCCCTTTCCTTCAACCTTATTATTTGATTTTCTATCCTCTCTCGTACAGAATACGGTATTGAGCGATTAGAAAGCATAGTTATATCTACCGAGCTGTTTAATTTGATGTGAAAGGATACAGAACAATCTATAAAAGATGGCACTCTTAACGACAGTGCTTTCATATCAGTTTTGCCGATAATAAAGTATTCTGGCTTTACACTACCATCAAGAGCAAACACTCTTTTCTCTTTCCCTAAGACTGAGGATATTGAATATAAAATTAATTCTTCCCCTGAAAAAAGCCCTACAAAATGCTGATGCGGTTTCAGAGTATTTGTAGAGTCATTTGGATAAAGAAGTCGGCAAATAAGAATATCCATTAGGAAAATACCAACTCCCCATCAATATCTTCAAGGAAGACTGCATCTTGAGTATTGTTCATATCTGCTAATTGCTCAGCAATTTCATCGGTTATTTCGAGATTGGTCTTATCATAAATATATACTACATCATTTATTTTCTCAGTACAGAGATTATCGAAATCTACCGCTGCATATAGGTTATAAAGTTCTCTCATTAAGGACAATTCCTCTGTCCCGGATTTAGAGAAATCCAATTCTTCATTTCTCTCTAAAGCTAACCATTGCCTGTGTTCGTGAGTAATATCTGATAACTCCCGTGCAGATTTACCGGCGTAGACAAAGTTAATAATTTCAAAAGTCTGTTTTGTCTTATCGCTTATATTATTAATCCCACCGGCAGCTCTTGAAGATAAGTTGCAATATCTATACTCCCTATAAACCTCCGGGATAACCGGACCTCTGTCCCATCTTTGAAATTTTTCGTCTAATAAATCCTTACCCTCTACTGCATAATACATTAGACTGGAAAAATATAATAACTTATTAAGTTTTATGTTTTCATCAATATAGTTAGATCGAAGGGATGGGTTTTTATCTAAAAACCAAAGGGCTGTATCTAAAGCTCTCATTTTATTACACCCTTTCTTTAAAATACGCAAAAATTCTCCTCACAAATGCTTATAATTACTACAACTAAATTTCACAGTCAAGAGGCAACCAACTCTACTTGCTAAATATATTATACATTTTAATCTAAAATCAGTCAATTCTACGATGTCTTTCTCGGCTGTTTTTTCTAGGGCGGGGTGTCTTCACCCGATTAACTATTTCATGTCATCGTTTCTATATAGGGTAGAAACAAAAAAACCACCAAGAGGTGGTTTTGAAGTGAATTTAGATTGCAAACAGTTGGACATAACCCATGGTGTCTCTAAAGCTGCTTGGAACAGACTCCGTGCCAAGGTATTTACTGTTTGGATTTAAAATGTTTTTTTTATGTTCAGAAGACTTTAACCAGCCATCCATTGCAGAATCAGCATTTGCAATATTTAAGGGTAAAGCATACAAGTTCTCATTCATATTAGCATAGTTGCTAAATTGGGATAAACCGATATCATTGATAATTGTTTTTGGTTTGCTGCCGTCAGGTCTCGTATGAGGCTTCCAGCCATTAGCTAATGCATTCATATGGCTTTCGTAATCTATCACACCATATTCTTTTTGACTTTGATTAAATTCCCTCGCCCTAATCTCTGCCCCCTCACACAAGGCCGGAGATAACTTCACAGGCTGTAACCCATGCTCTGCCCGGGCAGCGTTCACTAATTCCAACATCCGCAGTTGGTCTTCTGTAAAAGGCTTGCGTGGTGCTTCTAGGGCCTTGTAGTACAGGCTCTTCTTGAACTCCGGCACATATCGCCAGAAGGCATTCAGTAGATCGATTTCCTCACTACTGAGGCCCTTTCTAGTCCTGAACTCCTCATACCTAGCCAGGTCTTCTTCTGTCTGTGGACCTGACTTAGCCCTATCCTTTAACCAGGCTAATTCTTCGCTAGTTAGGGCACTCTTTTGTACCGGAGGGGTAAAGGGGTTGCTGGGTGTATTGACCTCGCTGGAAGGCTGCTGGGGTCTTAGGCTGGGTTGAAAAGGGTTGCTCGGTTGTATAGGGGCAGCTGGTGTTTGAGGCTGGACCGGGTTAGTAGCAGTCCCGGTAATAACCACCGTGCTGGTATCGTTATTCCAGTCTACCTTGCCGTAGGTCTCGCCAATGGCTCGGAGGGGCATAACTGTCCGGTTACTGGAAGTAATATAGGGGGCAACATCCAGCTTTATAAAATCCGTGCCTGTTTTCTTGTAGCGTAGGAAATAGGGTTTGTCTGCATAAAAGGCATAGGTTTCGTCCTTGGCCGGGTTTTTTACAGTAATGGACCGGTCAGTGCCGTCCCACTTGACGTCCATATTCAAGCCTTCCATGACGGTTCTTAGGGGAACCATGGTCCGACTGTTCTTGATAAAGGCCTTCTGGTCCGTCTGAGGGATGATGCGTCCATCTACTTGGATGGTAATGTTCCTAGCATAGCTTTCCGTTGCTTGTGCAGGCATGGAAAGAGCTGAGGCCACTAGGGTTGCCGTCAAAAGAGCGGCTGTTGCCTTTTTACTGAAGCTTCCTTTCATGAGTACACGTCCTTTCTATTCTTTGTCTTGTTAGACTTATTATACCACGTTCATGATTTTATGTAAATAATTGATTGCAACAAAAAAGAGCCGGGCAAAAATGCTCGGCTCTTGGTATTCCCCTCTTAGATGGATACGGTCTTATTCAGGTCTGTTGCAATCCATACTTCTCTGTCTTGGTTATCCAGGACGTAGTTGTGCCATACGGCGGATTCTGTTACGGCTGGGTCTCTAGTATCGGAGAAGGTCCGGGTTGGTAGACCGTTGGTGTTGGGTTGGGTGTCTCGACCGGTGATTCGTTCCAGTTCTTTAATGAAGTCTAGGCGGTTGAGACGGGTGCCTGTTCTGTCTGTGCTGTAGTCGTAGCCGGGTAGGCCGGTGAGGCCGCAGGCTTTGAGCATCCGCCCGATTTGGTTACGGGTGGCTACAAAGCGGAACTGGGCGTTCTCTGTACCGAACTGAACGTAGTCTCGGTTTTCTTCTAGGGGTGGGGTTGGCAGGAGTTCGTATTGTTTGAGGGCGCCAATGCCGATCATGAAACGGACGGCGTTGTTGGCCCAGGCGTTATTGAGGGTGAGGGTGTTGCTGGCGTAGTCTCTCCCCTGCATGAGCTCTTGCCTTTTTTCGGCGGTAATGGACCGGGCGATAAAGGCGGCTGCTTCTTCTGTAGAGAGGAAGTTTTTATCTGTGGTTGCGTAGGGTCCCCAGGTACCATCTGTGTATCCGGCAGACAGGACGTGGTGGATCTTAGAGACGGGTTGTGGGTTATTGAAGCTAACGGTTACGTCTCCGGTTACAGGATCGTGGGATTTACTTTCTGCTGTGGCCTGGTTGACGTAGGGCTTGTCTGCTCCGTCGTTGGCGTGGAGGACTTTGAACTGGATGATAGCAGCTTTTCCGGGCTGGATGTCGCCTACCGGGATGGTGAGGGTATCTAACATGGAGCTGCCATTGGGTTTGTAGCTGAAGTCTGTCCCCCAGGCTTTAGGGACGCCGTTAATGGTGAGGCTATCACGGTAGAAGGTCAGTCGAGAGGTATCCAGGACGTCTGTTACCTTAATGTCTTTCCAGACCTTATCTGTGGTATTGGTTAGCTTAATGGTGTAGGTGTTTCTAGCGCCATCTTTGGTGGAGAGGTTGATATCTCTCTTTTCGGCGGTCTTTTCGAGGGTAGGGGTATCTTTATCCGGTAAAGGTGGATCTAATTTATTTTTCCCCTCCCCATTCACCAACATCGGCGGTACTTTCACTTTATCGTCTGTCGCACCTGCTGTGCCGTTACTGCCGGTGGCATTGGCGGTGTTGGTCAAGGTGACAGCGTGTTGTTTGCGGAGCTTGTCTAACTCGCTTTCAGAGGTACCTTTCTTGTAGGTGACTTCCTTGGCAGTCCCCTTCTTTACTTGGACGGTATAGGTGACCTTTACGCTTTCACCGGGAGCAATATCTCCAATGGGCTGGGTCACTGTGCTACCACCGACCATGGCTAGGCCTTCACCGTCTGTTTTCCCTTGTAGGGTGGGCTGGCCAATGAGCTGGACTTCGGAAGGCAGGGTATCTACCAGGGTAACATTTTTCCAGGTGGCATTCTTGGCCCGGTTACCTACTTCTACGGTATAGGTAATGTATTCAAGGTCTCCGACTTTATCCTGGTCGTGGGTCTTGAGTACATAGGGGCCGGCCTTGCCTTCAGGTACGACTACCGGGGTAGAGGGTAGGTTCCGGTCAGGTTCACCGGGGGTTTTCAGGACTGCCACGTTAATAATGGTCTTCCCTTCTGCTGCTTCTTTGACTTTAACGTCAAATTTGTAGACAGATTTTTCACCGGGCTTGAGGGCCTCGGGCTTTAGGGTTAGGGTATTGGTCTTGCTGTCGAAGGAGCCGTCGTTGGAACCCTTACCGTTCTTTTCGAGGTGACCAACATATTCCAGTTCTTCCGGGATGGGGTCTGTAATGGTTACGTTTTCCCAGTCGGCGGTAGCACTAGGGCTGTTGGCTACTTCGATTTCGTAAGAGAGGGTGTCTCCTACCTTGGCTTGGCTCTTATTAACAGACTTGGCCCCTACTCTGCCGTCAGCCTTGCCCTTTTCTACTACAGTAGGCCGGTTGACCTCTGCTTCCTTGGGGTTGGCATTATCAGCAGTACCGGTTGCCTTGTTGTAGATGGTCTTACCTTGAGCAGCTTCTTTAACTACGGTACGCAAAACGACTTCCGCTTTTTCGCCTGGCAAGAGGCTGCCCACTAGGACTTCAATAACGCCTGTTTTCATGTTATACACGTACTTGGCACTTACGCCAGGTTCGCTTTTACCTTGGGCGTCTGTCTTAGCAATGGTGGCGATACCGCCCCATTCAAGGCCTTGGGGGATAGGGTCCGTGACTTTCACATTGTTAGCTGCTACTTCTGCGTTAGCGTCATTGGCAACGGTAATGGTGTAGTCTAAATTGTCTCCTACCTTGGCTTCGGTTTTGTCGGCTGTTTTCTGGATAGAGAGGTTAGCCTTGCCTTCGTCAATTTTAGAGACCTTAGAGCCGCTTGAAACTCGCTCGGCATTGGTCCCTTCTGCGGAAGCAATATTTTCTACTTCCTTGCCATACCCGATCTTATTAACAGTGACCTTAAAGACCACCTTTTTGGTCTGGTCAATCTTCACGTCACCGAGGTTGACAGTAAGAAGCCGGGCCTCCTCATCATAGGAGAAGTCTCTATGGCCCTTGCCATCTACAGCGACAGAGCCTGCAAAATCTAAGGCCGGGTCAATGGGGTCTGTTACAACAACGCCCTTGGCGTCATTTTTAGACTTGCCATCTGTTTTAACCTTAACGGTATAGGTCAGGGTATCTCCTACCTTAGCTTCTTTCTTATTGACTTCTTTAGAGATATCGAGATAGGCTTTACCATCTTTTACCTTGGTAATAGCGGTATCGTCTTTGCTCTTTTTGGGGTCAGTGTTGGTCCCCCTCCCAGTAGCCACGTTTTTAAGCTCCATATTGAAAGCATCTTTTGTGACATCAGCATCAAAGGTAACCGTCTTAGATTTTTCAATATCAATGTCCCCTACCGGAACCTTGAGTTCCCGGGTCTGGTCATTGTATTCAACCTCATTAAAGAATTTGCCGTCAATCTGAACCGTGCCCGGCTTAAATGCTAAGCCGAAAGGAAGGGTATCTGTTACGACCACAGCTTTTGCCTTGGTCTTAGATGTTTTGTCAGCCTCTACCTTGATGGTGTACTTTACCGTATCGCCAACCTCAGCATCCTTTTTATCTACTTTCTTTTCAATATTCAGGTATGCTTTCCCCTCTTGAACGACAAACCCCTTATCGCCGGTTTCAATTCCAGGCGGGATTGAATCATTACGATTGGGAAGTGGCTTATTCGGATCACCTTTCGGGTCTTTGTCCGGATCATCATTGTCTAAAGTCGGATCCAACTGGTTGGCACTTTTCATATCGACAATGTTATCACCAGTTAAAACAGCGATATTTTTAATTTCTTTATTAAAGGCGTCTTTATCAATGCGAGCCTTAAATTGAACGGTTTTGCTTTCCCCGGCTTTCACATCACCGAGAGCAATTTCCAGCTGTTTTTGACCTGTTTTTTCAGCCTCAGCCAGTACAAATTTATCCTTCTTACTGACCATGTAGTCCTTCATTCCATAGTCATGGCTTTTACCGTTGACAGTAACCGAGCCATCTACAAAAGTCATGTATTTCGGAATCGGATCGTACAGCTTTGCATTTTGAATAGGACTATTGGCCTTCTTATCATTTTTCACCGTCAACGTATAGGTAACTTCATCACCCGGGAAGAAGGCTTTCGCATCATTGGCGTCCTTTCCTTCTGCATCAGATGTTTTGGTTACGCTGGGAATAGGAACCCCTTTTTCGTAAACATAGGTAAGAACCTTAACATAGCCAACATAGTCAAATCCAACAATATCTTTCGGGGATTTAACTTCCTTGCCATCACTTACCTTTTTCTTGCGAATGATATTACCTTCAGTATCTACGTACTTCTCAATAATGACATTCACCTTGCCCTTGTTGTAATCCATTCCGTGCCACTCTTTGCGAGATTTACGGTGGTCAATGGTGGCCTCAAGGGCATCAGCGTAAAACCAATCATCTTCCTTGATGTCCGTGTAGGGATTTTTCACGCCCAGCTCACGAAGCTTCTCGGTAGTCATTTGCCGGTCTAATACCCGGTTAATGATGGACATGGTTTCAGTCCGGGTAATATAGTTATTCGGCTTGAAAGAACCATCCGGATAACCGCTAACCCATTTATTGGCTGCGGCAAGAGCTACAGCGCTAGAATACCATTTCCCGGTAGATACATCGGTAAAAGCACCACGCTCTTCTTTTTTTCCACCGAATTTTTCCGGATTAAAGCGCGTGGCCAAACCTGCAAGCTCTGCACGAGTGATTGGCTCGTTCGGTCTAAATTTTCCTTCGGACCCGGCAATGAGACCGCTCTTGTACATTTGCTTGACAGATTCATAGTACCAAGCATCCGCATTTAGGTCTGTAAAGGTTTTCTTTGACCAGCTATTACTTTCTTTGGGATAGTCTCCATCGTATAGCCGATAGAAGACAGCTGCTGCCTCAGCACGTGAGATAAAGCGCAAAGGGCGAACTGTTTTATCCGGGTACCCTACGATATACGGAATATCTTTAGTGAGGTACACATTGGTGATTTCTTTTTCGTAGGTTTTAAATACATACCCCGGGATTTTCTCTTCTCTAACGTCCCGGTCGTTGTCATCGTTGTACTGCTTGGACTCAGCCAGTTCTTTACCGCCTGAGCCGTTTACAAAGTTTTCGGTTACTCGTACCATTTTTGTCTTGTTCGTATCGTCAGCTAAAGCCTTCTTTGTTTCTGCTGCATTTGCAGTGGGCGATAGAATACTTGTCAGACAAAATGAAGCAAGTAAGCCTGCGGCTAAAAACCGCTTTAGTTTACTTTTTTTTGGCATCTTTATTGCCTCCCTTAATTAAAAAGAATTTGCGCAAATCATTTTTGGGGAAACACCGGTGTTTATGCGTTATATCCTTAATTAAGAGAAACTGGCGACCAGTCAGAAC
>OGSJ01000863.1_pt1 | contig 11806 bp, 12 predicted proteins | sample 1573851 | NCBI WGS metagenome assembly OGSJ01 (sample SAMN03295846, study PRJEB24534) | human gut metagenome | isolation source: fecal sample 6 from infant 6 | host: Homo sapiens | place: USA: Pittsburgh, PA | collected 2014-07 | reverse complement strand
ATCTAAAAGTATATCCAAAGGATATTTTTTTAATATTTCTATTTCATTTATAATATTTTCTTTTAAGATTTCTGCCATTTTATTTAAATTCTTATGAGCTCCACCTGCTGGTTCCTTTATAATTTTATCTATTATATTAAATTCTTTTAGATCCTCTGCTGTAATTTTCATCACTTCTGCGGCCTCTTTTGCTTTAGATGCATCCTTCCACAATATACTTGCAAAGCCTTCTGGTGACAATATAGAATATATGGAGTTCTCTAGCATTATTACTCTATCTGCTACTCCTAATGCTAAAGCACCACCACTTCCACCTTCCCCTATAACTGTAGATAAGGTTACAGTCTTTAATCTTGACATTTCTAATAAATTTCTTGCTATAGCTTCTCCTTGCCCTCTCTCTTCTGCATCTATTCCACAGAAAGCTCCTGGTGTATCTATAAAACATATAATTGGCCTTTTAAACTTTTCTGCTTGTTTCATTATTCTTAAAGCTTTTCTATAACCTTCTGGCTTAGGCATACCAAAATTTCTTTTTATATTGTCTTTTATATTTTTACCCTTTTGCTGAGCAATTATAGTTACACTCTTATTGTTCAATAACCCTATACCACATACTATAGATTGGTCATCACTAAAGGATCTATCTCCATGTAATTCTATAAAATCATCAAACATAATATTTATATAATCTAAAGCTGTAGGTCTTTCTTTTAATCTAGCCAATGTTACCCTTTGCCAAGCATTTTTAGAAGTATATTTTTTTACATTATAAATCAAGTTTTTATCTTCCATATTTATATCTCCAATCTAAATTAAGAAATAATATTAATGTATAATCTTAAAAAGAATTTTGATGCATATTAATAAGCTTTGCTAAAACTTTTCTTAAATCAGACCTTGGAACTATTTTATCAATAAAACCATGCTCTAATAAAAATTCGGATTTCTGAAAGTCCTCTGGTAACTTTTCATTTATGGTTTGTTCTATTACCCTCTTACCTGCAAATCCTATTAATGCATCTGGTTCAGCAAGTATTATATCTCCAAGCATGGCAAAACTAGCTGTTACCCCTCCTGTAGTAGGGTCTGTTAGTACACATATATATAATAATCCTTCTTCATCTAATTTTGCTAGTGCAGAGCTCACTTTAGCCATTTGCATTAAAGATAATATTCCTTCCTGCATTCTTGCCCCACCAGATACAGTAAATATTATAACTGGCAATCTTAACTCTATAGCTCTTTCTATAGCTCTAGTTATTTTTTCTCCTACAACAGATCCCATACTTCCCATCATAAATTTACTGTCCATTATACATACTACAACTTCCATGCCAGCTATCTTACCCTTTCCTGTGGTAACAGCTTCACTTAAGTTTGTTTTTTCTTTTATATGTCCTATCTTTTCATCATAGCCTTGAAATTCTAATGGATTTTCTGTTTTAACTTTATAATCCCACTCTTTAAAGGTATCTTTATCAAATAAATATTTTATTCTTTCTTTGGCTCCTATTCTAAAATGATTTCCACATAAATTACATACCATATAATTTTTTTCTAAATCATTTTGGTATAATATCTCTCCGCATTTATTACATTTAACCCACATTCCATCTGGAATGGTAGGAGTATTTTCTCTTTTATAATTTTCTATATTTTTTTGACTTATAGTTATATATTTTGTTTTTCTGAATAAATTTTTTAACATATACTTCCCCCTGACTACACTAATTGTCAGTTAGCATTTTTTCTATATATTTTGTAGTGTATTCTCCCTTTATAAAATTTTCATCTTCTAATATAATAAACTGAAAATCTATATTGGTGTTTACACCTTCTATAATCAGTTCTCCTAATGCTCTTTTCATAATTTGTATAGTTTCTTCTCTATTCCTCCCATAAGCTATAAGTTTACCTATCATAGAGTCATAGTATGGAGGTATAGTATATCCTGAATATACTGAACTATCTAATCTTACACCCAAGCCTCCTGGGATGTATAAATTTTCTATTTTTCCAGGACAAGGTCTAAATCCATTTTTATAGTCTTCTGCATTTATTCTACATTCAATAGCATGCCCTTGTATTTTTATATCTTTTTGTTTTATATTTAATTTTTCTCCATAAGCTATTTTTATTTGTTCTTTTAAAATATCTATTCCTGTTACCATTTCTGTTATTGGATGTTCTACTTGTATTCTTGTGTTCATTTCCATAAAATAAAAACTTCCATCTTCATCTAGTAAGAATTCTATAGTGCCAGCATTTTTATACTCAACAGCCTTTGCTGCCTTTATAGCAACATCACCCATTCTTTTTCTTAATTCTTCATTCATACGAGGAGATGGAGCTTCTTCTAACACCTTTTGATTTCTTCTTTGCAGAGAACAATCTCTTTCTCCTAGGTGTATTATATTGCCATAGTTATCCCCTAGTATTTGAAATTCTATATGCCTTGGATTTTTTATGAATTTTTCTACATACATACTATCATCACCAAAAGCACCTTTAGCTTCAGACTTTGCAGTGTTAAAAGCTTTTATCATATTTTCCTTGAAATGGACTATCCTTATTCCACGTCCGCCACCACCGGCTGAAGCTTTAACAATTACTGGGTAGCCTATTTCTTCTGCTATATTTAAAGCTTCTTCTTCATTATTTATTACTCCATTAGAACCTGGAATAACTGGCACTCCTGCCTTTATCATTATATCTCTAGCATTGGACTTATTTCCCACTTTATCTATTGTTTCGCTGTTTGGTCCTATAAAAACTATATTACAATCTTTACACATATTAGCAAACTTACTATTCTCAGATAGGAACCCAAAACCAGGATGGATAGCCTGTGATCCTGTTAATACAGTAGCACTTATTATATTATACATATTTAAATAACTATCCTTTGAAGAAGGAGGCCCTATACAAACTGCCTCATCTGCCAATTGAACATGTAGAGCATCTTTATCTGCCTCTGAATATATAGCTACAGTTTCTATTCCCATTTCTCTACAAGCTCTAATTATTCTAACCGCAATCTCACCTCTATTAGCCACAAGTATTTTTTTAAACACTGCTATCTTCTCCTCACTATTTTTATAGATTTATTTTCCTATTACAAATAATAATTCAGCCTCTGCAGCTACTTTGCCATCTACAGTAGCCACAGCCTTACCAACTCCTGCAACGCCCTTTATTTTAGTAAGCTCTATACTAAGTTTTAAAACATCTCCTGGTATTACTTTTTTTCTGAACTTAGCCTTATTTATTCCTCCAAAATAAGCTATTTTGCCTTTGAATTCTTCTTTGCTTAAAATAGCAACAGCTCCAACCTGTGCTAATGCTTCTATAATTAAAACTCCAGGCATTACTGGCTCTTCTGGAAAATGTCCATTAAAAAAGTATTCATTAGCTGTAACATTTTTATATCCAACTGCCATTTTACCTTCTTCTAGTTCAGTTATTTTATCTACCAATAAAAATGGATATCTATGAGGAATAATTTTTTTTATTTCATTTATATCTAAAAATTTCTCCATTAAAAGTTCTCCTTTTTCATTATAGTGGCTTTATTTTAAATAAAACTTCTCCATATTGAACCATTTGTTCATTTTTTACTGATATCTCTACTATTTCTCCATCTACTTCTGCTTCTATTTCATTCATAACTTTCATAGCTTCTACTATGCAAACTATATCTCCTTTTTTAACCTTATCTCCCACCTTAACATAGGGCTTTTTATCTGCTCCTGGTGATTCATAAAAAGTTCCTACTATAGGTGATACTATTTCTATAAAATTATCTTCTGTTGATACATCTGTTTTCTCTTCATTATTTAATAACTCTAATTTTTTTTCTTCTACAATATTATCTCTATTTTCTTTTTCATATTCCCCAGATATAATTTCCTGTTTATAACTTTTATTGTTTTCTTTTTTCATTTTTATAGCTATACCGTTATACTCTATCTCCATAGAAGATAGATTTGACTCACTCATAGCTTTTATTAAATTTTCTATGCCTTTAAAATCCATTTACTACTCACCCCATTTTTTTAATAATATTACTGCATTATGCCCTCCAAAACCTAAAGAATTAGACATAGCATAATTTATTATTTTATTTCTTCCACCTGAAGTTACATAGTCTAAATCACATTCTTCATCTTTAACCTCATATCCAACTGTAGCAGGTATATATCCTTCTTCTAAAGACTTTGCACATATTATAGCTTCAACTGCTCCAGCTGCCCCTAATAAATGTCCTATCATAGATTTTGTAGAACTAACTGGTATGCTAGATGAATAATCTCCAAATACCCTTTTAATTGCTTCTGTTTCAAATTTATCATTATATGGAGTACTAGTTCCGTGGGCATTTATATAGGATACTTCTTCTTTATTTATATCTGCTTCATTTATAGCAAGCTCTATAGCTCTTGCAGCTCCTTCCCCACCTGGGGCTGGAGATGTCATATGATATGCATCACAAGTAGATCCGTAGCCAACTACTTCTGCATAAATTTTAGCGCCTCTTTCTAATGCATGATCTAATGATTCTAATACTAATATTCCTGAACCTTCACCCATAACAAATCCATCTCTATCTTTATCAAAAGGTATAGATGCTCTATTAGGATCTGTACTTTTACTTAGAGCTGTAAGAGTTGTAAAACCTGCTATAGCTATAGGAGTTATAGTTGCTTCAGTACCTCCAGCTAACATTATGTCCGCTTCTCCATTTTTTATAGTCCTAAAAGCTTCACCTACACAATTAGTTCCTGTAGCACAGGCTGTAACTACAGTGCTACATATAGCCTTAGCCCCAAATCTAATGGCTATGTTTCCTGCTGCCATGTTGCTTATTATTGTTGGTATAAATAATGGACTTACTCTATTGGGACCCTTTTCTAATAATTTTTGTTCTTCCTTTTCTATAGTTGCTAATCCACCAATACCTGATCCTACTATAACTCCAAATTTTTCTTTATTTATTTCATCTAAATCTAGCTTACTATTATCAACAGCTTGTTGTGCTGCTGCTATAGCAAATTGACAAAACCTATCTAATCTTCTAGCCTCTTTTTTATCCATATATTCTTCTGGATTAAAATCTTTAACCTCTGCTGCTAACTTAACTTTATAATCTTCCGTATTAAAAGATTTTATATTATCTATTCCTACTTTTTCTTCTTTTATACCATTCCAAAAATCCTCAAGGTTATTACCGATAGGTGTTATAGCACCCATACCAGTTATAACTACTCTTTTATTCATATTATTCACCCCTCTTTACCTATATAATCATTCCACCATCTACATGTATAACTTGACCTGTTATATATGCAGCTTTATCTGAAGCTAAAAATCCTACAGTTTCTGCTACATCTTCTGGAGTTCCTAATCTCTTAAGTGGAAGCAAATCCTCTATGGATTTTTTTAATTTTTCTGGTAGTGTATCTGTCATATCTGTTTTTATATAACCTGGTGCTACTGCATTTACAGTTATTCCTCTACTACCAAGCTCTTTAGCTAAAGATTTAGTTATACCTATAACTCCTGCCTTAGCAGCTGCATAATTACATTGTCCTGCATTTCCTGCTACTCCAACTACAGATGAAATATTTATTATTTTTCCTGATCTTTGTTTTAACATTATAGGTGCTATATGTTTACTACAATTGTATACTCCTTTTAAATTAACACTAATTACTTTATCAAAATCTTCTTCTGTCATTCTTAATATTAAAGAATCTCTTGTTATTCCTGCATTATTTATAAGTATATCTATTGTACCAAACTTATTTTTTGCCTCATCTGCTATTTTTTTAGAATCCTCAAAAGAACTTACATCCCCTTGGATAACTAAAGTTTCTACTCCAAATTCTTTAATTTCTTCTAATAAAGTATCTATTTCTTTAGCACTGCTTCTATAATTTAATACTAAATTAGCACCCATAGAGGCTAATTTTTTAGCTATTGCTCTTCCTATACCCCTACTTGCTCCTGTTACTATTGCGGTTTTACCTTCTAAGCATTTCATATTATTACCCAACTCTCCTAACTATTTATTGTTTTTAACTTTTCTATTGTTTTATTAAGGGAATCTATATCTTCTACATTTAATATATTTACTTTTCTATCTATTTTCTTAACAAAACCTGATAAAACCTTTGAAGGACCTATTTCTATAAAGGTATCTACCCCAAAATCTATCATTGTTTTTATAGAATCTTCCCAAAATACAGTACTCATAACCTGTTTTTTTAATAAATCTTTTATTTCACTAATATTTTTTACAAAATCTCCTGTTACATTTGTTATAAATGGAACTTCTATAGACTTAAGCTGTATTTTTTGTAATTCTTCATATAAATTTTCTCCAGCTTCTTTTAACATGCTACTGTGAAAAGGGCCACTAACGCTAAGTTTTACACACTTTAAAGCTCTTCTTTCTTTTGCTATTTCACAGGCCTTTTCCACTGCATTTATTTCCCCGGAAATAACAATCTGTCCTGGGCAATTAATATTTGCTATTTCAACTATTCCAACCTCTTTTAAACTATCACAAATTTCCTTAACCTTTTCCTTTTTAAGACCTATTATAGCTGCCATAGTGCCTACACCACTTGGTACCGCATGCTCCATATATTGTCCTCTTTTTCTTACCAAAGAAACTGCTTCTTTAAAATCTATAACTTTACTACAAACCAAAGCTGAATATTCACCTAAGCTTAGCCCTGCTGTAACATCTGGCTTTATGCCATACTTTTCTAATGCTTTCATAGCAGCAATACTAACAGTTAGTATTGCTGGTTGGGTATTTTCTGTTTTATCTATTTCATCCTTTGGGTCTTGAAAACATATTTTAGTTAAAGGTATTTGTAGCTCTTCCTCTGCTATATGAAATATTTTTCTACACTCAGGAATATTTTCATATAACTCCTTACCCATACCTGCATATTGAGCTCCTTGACCTGAGAATATAAAAGCTATCTTTGACATAATATCCTCCAAAATAAATATTATTTACAACCTAATAGTGTATAGGCTTCATTAAACATTTCATTTATAATTTCACTACAAGTTTGTTCCTTATTTATAAGTCCAGCAATTTGGCCTGCCATAACAGAACCATTATCAATATCTCCATCTCTTACCGCCTTACTTAATGCTCCCTTGCCTAGGTTTTCAAATTCAACTAAAGGAGCACCTTCCTTTTCTAGTATTTGAAATTTTCTAGATAATTTATTTCTTATAATTCTAACAGGATGTCCTGTTGGTCTACCTGTAACTTGAGTATCTATATCCTTAGCTTTCATAACTTTATTTTTATAGTTTTGATGAACAGTACACTCTTTTGCTACTAAAAATCTAGTACCTACTTGAACAGCATCTGCTCCTAACATAAAACTAGCTGCTATACCTCTTCCATCACCTATTCCTCCAGCTGCTATAACAGGTATATTCACAGCATCAACTACCTGTGGTATCAATGCCATTGTTGTCAATTCTCCTACATGACCACCAGATTCACAACCCTCTGCTATTAAAGCATCTACTCCTGATTTTTCCATTCTTTTAGCCAAGGCTACAGAAGGAACTACAGGTATTACAATTATCCCATGCTCTTTCCATTTTTTTATATACTTTCCTGGGTTACCTGCTCCAGTAGTAACTACTTTTACACCCTCATCACAAACCATTTGAGCTATTTCATCTGCGGTTTCCGATAGAAGCATTATATTTACTCCAAAAGGCTTATCTGTTAATTCTTTTGTGTTTCTTATTTCTTGTCTAACCCATTCTACTGGTGCATTTCCTGTTATTATTCCAAGACCTCCTGCATTAGAAACTGCCGCTGCTAATGAACTATCAGCAATCCATGCCATTCCACCTTGAATAATAGGATATTTTATTCCAACCATATGAGAAAATATGGATTTCTTCATAGTTTTAATTCCTCCCTAGAATCTTCAATCAATAGTTTATTATTAAATGTTTATGTGATATAATTAATTTGTTTTTAAAATTTAATTTTATGGACCATCTTAGATGGCCCTTTTTTTATTACTTTTTTATTTTTCTATTTTACTTTCAACATATTTTACTGCTTCTTCTACAGTTTTTATTTTTTCTGCCTCTTCTACTTGTATATCAAAAGCTTCTTCTATTTCTATTATTATTTGAAATAAATCAAGAGAATCTACTCCTAAATCTTCAAAAGATGTTTCTAATTTAACTTCTCCCTCATCTAAACCTAATTGTTCTACTATAATGTTTTTAACTTTTTCAAATACCATAATCTTTTCCTCCTAAAATTTATATTTATTTTATTTTTTATTAAATGCTCCATACAATAGCAACTCCACCAAAGGTTAAACCACCGCCGAAGCCTACTAATATAATCTTATCTTGTTTATTTAGTAAACCTTTTTTGTTCATTTCATCTAAAGCTATAGGTATACTTGCTGCGGATGTATTGCCATATTTATCTAGATTCATGTAAAATTTATCCTTATGGGTATTAAGCTTTTTGGCTGTATATTCTATTATTCTAGAGTTAGCTTGATGAGATATAATATACTTAACTTCATTCAAATCCCATTTAGTTTTTTCTTGTATATTACAAATAGTTTCACTCATTGCTCCTACTGCAAATCTAAATATTTCTTTACCATTCATCTTTATAAAATTATTAGTTTGTAACATATCATTCTTATTGAAATTATTATTTGATTTTAAAGCTCCGCAGGTAAGGTGTTCTCCTTTTAATCCATTTGATCCTGAATGAAACTCTAAAATTCCTTCTTCTTCAGTTTTACTTAATATAGCTGCTCCTGCTCCATCGCCAAACAATACACAGGTATTTCTATCTTCCCAGTCAACTATTTTAGATAAATTCTCAGCCCCTATTATTAAAGCTTTATTTCTAAAGCTATTTTTTAGCATAGAACAGGCTATTTCAAGTGCATATATAAATCCTGAACAAGCCGCAGATATATCAAAACATAAAGCATTTATAGCTCCTATTTCTTTTTGAACACTACAGGCAGTAGAAGGCATGAAGTTATCAGGAGTCAATGTAGCTACAATTATTAAATCTAAATCATTAGCATCTATATTGGCATTTTTAATTGCTTCTTTTGCAGATTCTGTTGCCATATAAATAGTATTTTCTCCTTTAGAAATCCTTCTCTCTAATATACCTGTTCTAGTTCTTATCCATTCATCGTTAGTATCTACTATAGTTGATAAAAAATCATTAGTAATAATATTATTAGGTACATAACTTCCAGTTCCAATAACACTAATATTACTCATTATTTTTCTCCTTATTAACTTTATTTAAACTATACTTTTCCTTAAAAAATTTATTTAGCTTATCCAAAGATTTTATAAGTATTTTTTCTTCTTCTTCTGTTAACCCTTCTATAGTAGCTTTAATCATATCACTATGAAATTTATCATGAATTCTGTAGGCTAATTTACCTTTTTTAGTTAATTTAATTTGTACAATTCTTCTATCTTCTTCACTTCTTTTTCTTTCTACATATTCTTTTTTTACAAGATTATTTACCGCAGTAGTTAAAGTTCCTACTGTTATCCCTAAATCCATAGCTACCTGTGACATAGTTCTAGGTTTATACATACCAATAGCCTCAATAGTATGTATCTCTGTAACAGATATATCTTTAAATATACCAGACTGTAATGCTTGTTGTTCAATGCTTAATATATCATTAAAGTTATCTACTAGAAGTTCATTTAAAATATTTATTGATTCACTCAAAAAATCACCCCTCCCCTATATATTCTCTGTTAACTCTCTTATTAAATCTTTTACAGTAGTAATTTTATTTATTCTATAACCATTACTTCCTGTAAAGATTAATCCTTCTTCTAAATTTCCTTTTACTGCTTCTATTAATGCTTTAGATATACAATAAGGAGTTTCCTTAGGGTTGCAACTTTTTAAACACTTAAAGCAAAATTCTGGATTTATTCTACCCTTACACACTTTATTTACAAAGCTATTTTTTATAGCTCTTCCAGGCAATCCTACAGGACTTTTAATTATTTCTATATCTTCCTCTGTACAATTAACGAAAGCTTTTTTAAAATTAACGTGAGCGTCACACTCTTCTGTAGCTATAAATCTTGTTGCTATTTGAACACCACTAGCTCCTAATTCTAAAAATTTCTTTATATCTTCTTTTTCGTATATACCTCCTGCTGCTATTACAGGTATATTAATATGAAATTTATCCTCATAAATCTTTACTTCTTCCAAAACATCCTTTAAAATAGTATCCAACTTTATATTTTCATTATTTAAGTCATCATATTTAAATCCAAGATGTCCCCCTGCTAATGGTCCTTCCACAATTATTAAATCAGGTAATTTATCATATTTTTTCATCCATTGTTTTACGATTATACTTGTAGCTTTTTTAGAAGAAACTATAGGGGCTATTTTAACATCACTATCCTTTGTATACCTTGGCAATTTTAATGGTAATCCAGCTCCAGAAATTATTATGTCTATTTCTTCTTCTAAACAAACATTAACTAATTCTTCATAATTATTCATAGCTACCATTATGTTTACACCCAAAATTCCCTCAGGAGATAGCTCCCTTGCTTTTCTTATTTCTTTTCTTAATGCTCTTATATTAGCTTCTTTAGTATTTGTTTTAAAATCTTGCTCTCTATATCCTATTTGAGCTGCAGATATTACCCCAATAGCTCCAGCATTTGCTACAGCTGATGCTAAATTATATCCTGATACACCTATCCCCATACCACCTTGAATTATAGGTATGTTAGAAATTAGCTCTCCTATCTTTAAAGGTTTAAACCCCATTTCTTTTTCTCCTCACTTTTTGATAGTCAAATATTTTGATAGTCAAAGTATATAATAAAAAAATATCACTGTCAATGATAGTGATATTTTTTTATTATCATTCTATATAAATTAATGGATCACAAGGCTCATTATTTTTTCTTAATTCAAAATGTACATGAGGCCCAGTGCTTCTTCCTGTACTACCTACCTCTCCTATTTTTTCTCCTTTTTTAACATATTGACCTACTTTAACATATAACTTACTACAATGTGCATATATAGTTATAAGTTCAGAATTATGTTTTATCTTTATAACTTTTCCATATCCTTCTTCCCAACCAGAATATATAACTCTCCCATCTAAACTGGAATAAATAGCATTGCCACTAGGAGCACCTATATCTAAACCTTTATGAAATTTACCCCACCTTTTCCCAAATTTAGATGTTATGCATCCGCTTGTTGGCATTGCCAAAGCTATTTTCTCATTTGTACCTCCTCTTGATAGCTTTTTACTGTTTATAATATTTTTCAATTTTTTTGATTTAGATATGTTTATTACAAGCTCATCTATAGTGTTAATTTCCTCAACTGCTATAGTCTCTTCCTTTATTTTTATATCATCCATTATATTTACAGAATACTTCTTATTTATTATTTCATTTAACTTTTTAATTTCTTTTTTATTTGATAATATTCCTATAAATTCGTCTTGAAGTTTTACTTTAAAAGCTGTTACTTTTATATTGGAATTTTCTAATATAGATTTTTTTATAAAATCATTACTTGTAAATATATCTCCCTTCACCTTTATATTTTTGAATTTTATATTGTTTTTCATATTTAAATTAAATCTTTTTTTCGTATTATTCTCCACTTCTTTATATATTTTGTTAAAATCTTCTTTATTCTTCATATATGCTACAGGATTATCGTTTACTAACACCTCATAAG
>OGSJ01000860.1_pt1 | contig 11852 bp, 11 predicted proteins | sample 1573851 | NCBI WGS metagenome assembly OGSJ01 (sample SAMN03295846, study PRJEB24534) | human gut metagenome | isolation source: fecal sample 6 from infant 6 | host: Homo sapiens | place: USA: Pittsburgh, PA | collected 2014-07 | reverse complement strand
AATTATAACAAATAATAAATAATATATTCTTTATAGTCTTAAAAAAGAAGATTGGAAAGGAGTAATAACATGAAGAAATATAAAAGAATTTTTACTATTGTAATAGATTCATTAGGTGTTGGAGAAATGGAGGATGCAAAAGAGTATGGAGATGTAAATGTTGATACTCTTGGTCATATTGCAGAATCAGTAGAATCATTTAAAGTGCCTAACCTTGAAAAAATGGGAATTGCAAATTTACGTCCAGTAAAGCATTTAAAAGCTCAAGAAAAGCCATTAGGATATCAAATGAAAATGAAAGAAGCTAGTACAGGCAAAGATACTATGACAGGACACTGGGAAATCGCTGGCTTACACATTACTAAGCCATTCCAAACTTTCACAGATACAGGATTCCCTAAGGAATTATTAGATGAATTAATTAAGAGAACAGGTCATAATATAGTAGGAAACAAAAGTGCTAGTGGAACAGAAATATTAGATGAGTTTGGTGAACATCAAATGAAGACTGGAGATATGATTGTATATACTTCAGCAGATTCAGTATTACAAATATGTGGACATGAAGAAACATTTGGATTAGAAGAGTTATATAGATGTTGTGAAATTGCAAGAGAAATTACCTTAAAAGATGAATGGAAAGTTGGTAGAATAATTGCAAGACCATATGTTGGAGAAAGAAAAGGCGCGTTTAAGAGAACAAGCAATAGACACGATTACGCATTAAAGCCATATGGAAGAACAGTATTGAATGAATTAAAAGACAATAATTATGATGTTATTTCCGTAGGAAAAATAAATGATATATTTGATGGTGAAGGAATAACAGAATCACATAAATCAAAAAGCTCAGTTCATGGAATGGAACAAACATTAGAAATAATGGATAAGGACTTTGAAGGATTATGCTTTGTAAATCTAGTTGATTTTGATTCACTATGGGGACACAGAAGAAATCCACAAGGATATGCAGAAGAGTTAGAAAAGTTCGATGTTAATTTAGCTAAAGTTTTAGAAAAACTTAAAGAAGATGATTTATTAATTATAACTGCAGACCATGGAAATGACCCAACATATATTGGATCAGATCATACAAGAGAACATGTACCATTCTTAGCTTACTCACCTTCAATGAAAGGAAATGGAGTATTAGAAACTTGTGATAGCTTTGCAGCAATAGGTGCAACAATAGCAGATAATTTTGATGTTAAAATGTCAGAAGGTACTATTGGAGAATCTGTTTTATCAAAATTAAATTAGTTTAAATAAAGTTAATAAAATTTTCTTATATAAAAAGTTTTATAATTGTTAAATACATTTTATTAAAAAACAAACTATTACTATTAAGATTTTATAGTAGTAGTTTGTTTTTATTAAATTATTCTCTTATTAATATTTTTTCTACTTCTGCAATATATAAGGTATGATAATCTTTTTCAGGATAACATTGTTTTTCAATGCTATTATCTATAAAGCAGTGAGGTTCAAATTCCTGAGCATATAATTTTTTACATATAATTGTAAGCTTTGATTCTTCAAAAGCAGGAGTATTATCAACATAGGTAACTGTTAAATTAGTTTTAGAAATCTTATCTTCATCTCTTCCTGAAACTGTTCCCAAGTAGCTTAAATCTTTTTTGTAACTCTTATCAAAGAATGTAAGTGAAAATGTAGAAGATGCATCTATAAACTCTTTAGTAAATCTTTGAGGTCTTACAACTATAGAAACTACATTTTTCCCCCACATAATACCAAAGTTACCCCATGAAGCAGTCATTGTATTAATTTTATTTTCTTTTTCTGCTGTAATAAGCATCCAGTCATGACCAATTAATTTAAATGCACTTTCATTTAAATCTTCAGGTTTAATTTCTCTAAAATTACTCATAATATGTTCCCCCGTATTAAACTTATTAAAAAAATATATTATATACATTATTATACATATATACATAGAAATTGTATGTACTATAAATTAAAATATTAAGAGATATAATACTATTTATTGAAAGGATAGTGTGACCTATATTAGTGTTCAATAAAATGTTATTGTTATGAAGAAAAAGTTGGATTAGTAATATTAGAAGTAATAGAAAAGAGAGTAATATATAAATTTTACTCTCCATCTATTGAATATGAAATATGTAATGTGGACTTTTAATAAGAAAAATTAATTTAATTATTTTCCCATAATACATCTTGAGGCATTAATTCAAGGATAGTATTAAGTATTTCTATAATATTTTCTTTTTTTACATTAGAAGAAGATAAAAGTTGCTTATACTTTTTACTTCCCCTTTGTCCTTGGAATAGGCTTTGAAGTGGGGCAATTAAAGAATGAATACTATTGCCTTTTTCAAGTTCTTCTATAATATATGGAGTATAAGATTTTATAATTTCTCCTCTTGAAATAGCTTTTGTATTTTGATTATTTTCATAAAGTTTATGGAAGTTAGCCAAAAGATAACAATCTTCATATGAAGCTCTTCCTATCATTACTCCATCTACCTTAGTAAGAGCGTCCCTAATTGAATCTAGTGTTTTAAAGCCACCGTTAATTTCTATATTTAAATGATTGAAATCTCGTTTTAATTTATAAACCATATCATAATCAAGTGGTGGAATTTCTCTATTATCTTTTGGGCTTAAGCCCTTTAATATAGCAGAACGTGCATGAATTGTATATCTATCAGGCTTAGCTTTAGATACGACATCCAAAAATTCTAATAAATCTTCATATCCACTCATTATAATTTTACTTTTTTCATTTTCTATAACATCAGTTCCATCTATTCCTATTCTATGTTTTATAGTAATAGGTTTAGCAGTTGCTTCTTTCATAGCACATAGGATTTCATAAACTAATTCTTTAGAAGACATTAGAGCTGCCCCCATTAAATTACCAGAAACTCTATCAGACGGACAACCACAATTTAAATTGACTTCGGTATAATTATAATCATTGGCTAATTTAATAGCTTTATAAGCATCTTCAGGGGTAGAAGCTGCAATTTGCAGTGCAACAGGACCTTCTTCTTCCCTAAAGTAAAGTATCTTATCTCTATCACCATTGATAATTGCTTGAGCTGTAACCATTTCTGTATAAAGTAGAGCATCTTTAGTTAAAAGTCTTGAAAAATATCTAAAATGCCTATGGGATTTGTCTACCATAGGGGCAATACTAATCTTCGGAGTTTTTATATTTGAAATATATTTTTCCATCATTTGTTTCCTTTCGTAGTTGTAATAAATTGCGAAGCAATTTATTAGTGAAAAGTTAGGAGTGAAAGAGTGAAAAGCTTAGGATATTTTGCTACGCAAAATTTAATCTATAAGTGCAAAACATCTTTTATTCAAAAAAATCCTGTAAGGATTTTCTCCTTAACTTTTTCCCTATTAACTATTTCACTCTTCACTATTTTGCTTCGCAAAATAATACAAATATTCACAAGTTATTTTTTATTATTATAGCATATAGAGTTAATAAAATAGTAATGTAATAAAAGTAAAATGTGATAAAATAGTAATTGGAATTAATATGGGAATGGTTGGTGATGGTCATGGTAATAACTACTTTAGTTGAAAATACTTCATTATCGAAAGAGTTTAAATGTAAGCATGGGTTATCTTTACATATTAAAACGTATAAGCATAATATATTGTTTGATTTAGGCTCTGATGGATTGTTTATTGAAAATGCTATAAAACTTAACATTGATATATCAGATGTGGATATTCTTGTTATATCTCATGGACATAAGGATCATGGAGGAGCTTTAAAGTTATTTTTACAACATAATAGCAAAGCAAAAATATATATTCATAAAGACGCATTTAATAAGTATTATACTTCAGCTTTAGGAGCACTTAAGTTTTATGTAGGATTAGATGATAGGCTTCAATTTAATGAAAGAATTATATTCACTGAAGATATATTTGAAATTGATGAAGATATATGTCTTTTTTCAAATGTCCCAAAGAAATATGAGACATCGAATTTAAATGACTCATTGTTTATTAAAATTGATGGGAAATATTATAAAGATGACTTTACTCATGAGCAAAGCCTATTGATAAGGGAAAATGATAAATATATATTAATTGCAGGATGTGCCCATAAGGGAATAGTTAATATAATAGATAAAGCAGAAGAAATAATGGATTCTAATCTATCAAATGTTATTGGTGGGTTTCATTTATTTAATCCAGTAAATAAAAAAAGTGAAAGCTTAGAATTTATTAGTGATATAGCTAAAAATTTAAATAATAAGAATACTATTTTTTATACTTGCCATTGTACTGGGGATAAGGCATTTAATATATTAAAAGAAAATCTTAAGGATAAAATAATGTATTTATCCACAGGACAAGTTATAGAACTTTAATAAAAAAATCGTACCGTAAGATGGTACGATTTTATTTCTTATTAGAATCAAATAATAGCATAGTTACAAATATAGCTAGTAATACTCCTCTAGCGATATTAAAACCTATTACGCCTAAAGTTAAAAAATCTATTAGAACGTAACCAACTATGTAAATAGCACAGCAGCTGATTGTCCAAATTATTTTACCCTTAGTTGTTTTTGCAGCTTTAAATGGAATCTTTTCACTGCTTATTAAATATTTTGATAAGTAATTAAAAATTACACTAGCTATAATAAATGATAATACAAGTGTTAATATATTAGCCAAATCATTAGCTCCTTTCAAATTTATAGTAATATTATAACATTTATTATGAAGGCTAAGTGTAACTTTATTTTGAATTTATAATAATTAGTTTTCTAACTCTAATAACATTTCGTATTGGCTAATAAAATTTTGAAATCCAATAGAGGAGAGCATTTGTTTCATAGGGGCATAGCTACCATCTACATTAATAACAGATATTATATTTGCTTTTGTATTTTCAATTAAATTCGTAATAATACTTTTTCCAATCCCTTTAGTTCTATAGTCATTATGAACTGCAAGTTGTGGAATATCTCCTGTATTTTTATCGATAATACCGTAACCAATAATTTTATTATTCTCTTTTACTAATGAGAATATGAAGCTATCTATAGTGGATTTTACGGAATCAATAGAATTTTGCCATGAAGGCTCAATATCCCAAAAGTTTATTACATCATTCCATTCTTCTTCTGTTAATGTAGATTTATTTTCGGTATTATATATTTTAATAGGAGTATAGGAGGATTTATCTAATTTAAAGCAGTCAAATTCTCTTACAACTTTAAATCCTTGTTTTTTATATAGTTCAAAAGCTACAGTATTAGTTTTTAATACTTCAAGCAAATAATATTTTACATTATTTTTAATTAGATCTTTTTTTAGATTGTTAAACATTGTTGTAGTAATTCCATGATTTCTATATTCTTTAAAAACCCCTGTTCCTGTATCATATATAGTTTTTTTATTATTCCAGATTCTTAATCCATTATAAATGAATCCAATCAAATCATCTTCTTTAAATGTGCCAATTGAAATTTTAGGATTATAACCTCTTCTTAAAAGCATGTTTTCAAATTTAGTAAAGGAAATATCAAGCTCTACTTGATAATCTGAAAAAGCCAATATAAATGCTTTATGCAAATTATCAATGGATATATTTTCTAGAGTATTGTAGATATACATTTTAAATTCTCCTCAATATAATAACCATATTTTTACTGTTTATATGAGTTTATCATAAAAATAAAGGATAATATATAAAATATATATTTACATTAGCAATTGACAAAAAAGTAACAATGAAATACACTAAAAGTAATATATGGATAAAAAATACAAACTTTCTAGCACTAGACTTTTATCGATTACATACCAAAAAGTTATAATAAAATATAAATTAGTTCATATACATACCAAAAAATAAAATAACATAAGAGATATAGTTTGAAAAATAACAAAGTATATCATGGTTATAAAGTAAATTATTAAATTTAAAATAAAAATAATTATATTTGGGAGGTATTATATATGAAACTTAATGGTAAAGTTGCTGTGGTTACAGGTGCGAGTTCAGGGATGGGAAGATCTATTGCTCTTCTTTATGCAAAGGAAGGCGCTTCTGTTATTGTAGTTGCTAGAAGAAAAGAAAAATTGGATGAAATAGTTGAGATATCAAAGGATTACAATGGTACGATAATAGCTATGCAAGGTGATGTTTCAAAAAAAGAAGATAATGAAAAGATGATAGATCTTGCAATTGAGAAGTTTGGTAAAATTGATATTTTAGTTAATAATGCAGGTATAATGGATGAAATGATGCCAGTTGGTGAAGTTGAAGATGAATTATGGGAAAGCGTAATGAATGTTAATTTAAATGGCCCATTTTATGCTTGTAGAAAGGCAGTAAATTTAATGATACAACAAGGTGGAGGAAATATAATTAACGTTGGATCTATAGGAGGGCTAAATGGTTGTAGAGCTGGGGTTTCATATACAGCTTCTAAATATGCGTTATTAGGATTAACTAAAAATATTGGATTTATGTATGCTGATAAAGGTATAAGATGTAATGTTATTTGTCCTGGAGGAGTAGATTCAGAAATTGGAGTAGGGATAAGTCATCCTAGTCAATTTGGATTTTCAAGAGTTAAACTTGGTATGGAAAGTGTGCCTAGATCAGGATCTCCAGAAGAAATTGCAACAATAGCTTTATTCCTTGCAAGTGATGATTCTAGCTTGATTAATGGAGCTGAGATAGTTGCAGATGCAGGATGGACAGCATTTTAATAAAATATTAAATAATTATAAAGATTTATTTTATTAAAATTATGGTGAAATCGTTGACAAAAGGGTGAGCGTGTCCTATAATACAAATATAGTAAATCGGATAGTGATTGTTTAAGTACAAGCTAAACCTATTTACATGAGAAATATTCAACTTCAAGGTTGATTTTATTTTACATGTAAATGGGTTTTTTTAATACATAAGAGGTCGCAGGGGAAATATAATAATCAAATCAATATATTAAGAGGACTATGTAAGTGATTTTAAAAGGAGGAGCTCATGAAAATAGAAAAAATACTGAATAACAATGCCGTAGTTATCAGAGAAGATGATGATGAAAGAATTACTTGCTATTTTTGGATTACATTGGGGATTAATTCCATTGGCTATGATGAACTTAGGAATGCTTGGATATGATACTATTCTAACAGGAACATTTGGAGCATCTTTTGCACAAACAGCAGTAGTACTTGCTATGTATTTCAAATTAAAAAATAAAAAAGAAAAAGAATTATGTATGCCGGCGGTTATATCAGGAATTTGTGGGGTAACAGAACCTGCAATTTATGGATTAACTTTACCTAAGAAGACTCCATTTATTTATTCAATGATTGGTGGAGCTGTAGGTGGAGCAATCATGGGAGCTATGAATGTAAAAGGTTATATAATGGGAGGACTTGGAATATTTGGTGTTGTAAATTATATTAACCCAACTAATAATGATGCTAGTGGCATGTTTGCCTCATTTATATGTATTGCAGCTTCAATGATAGTAGGTTTTGTATTAACTTATTTCTTCTGGAAAGACAATTCAGTAGTTGAAGAAGAAAATACAATAAAAACAAAAATATATCAGTGGGAAAAGAAACTATAAAAGCATCTATAACTGGAATAATTAAACCTTTATCTGAAGTAAGGGATGATGCATTTTCACATGGAGCTTTAGGCAAAGGAGTAGCAATTGATCCTAAAGAAGGTAAGGTAGTAGCTCCTTTTGATAGAACAGTTATGACATTATTTCCAACTAAACATGCTATTGGATTAGTTTATGATAATGGAATGGAAATATTAATTCATATAGGATTAGATACAATTCAATTAGAAGGAAAATATTTTGAAGCTCATATAAAGCAAGGAGATAAAGTAAAACAAGGTCAAACATTAGTTACTTTTGATATTAAAGCTATTAAAAAGGAAGGATATATTTTAGAAACTCCTATCATAGTTACTAATAGCTCAGATTATCTTGATTTTATAGAAACTGACAAAAAGTCAGTAAAACAAAATGATGAATTATTAACAGTTCTTAATTAAAAAGCCAGAACAAGAGTAGTAATAAGTTATTGTATAAAAGAAAGGAAGATGAAAGATGGGATTTAGAGAAGATTTCTTATGGGGTGGAGCTACTGCTGCAAACCAATGTGAAGGTGGATACAATGAAGGAGGAAGAGGACTTGCAAATGTAGATGTAGTTCCTATAGGCAAGGATAGATTTCCTATTATAGCTGGAGAAATGAAGATGTTTGGTTTTGATAATGAGCATTTTTATCCAGCAAAAGAAGCTATAGATATGTATCATAATTATAAAGAAGATATAAAACTATTTGGAGAAATGGGTTTTAAGACTTATAGATGTTCAATTGCTTGGAGTAGAATTTTCCCAAATGGTGATGATGAAACTCCAAATGAAGAAGGATTAAAATTTTATGAAGATTTATTTAAAGAGTGTCATAAATATGGTATTGAGCCATTAGTTACAATTACTCATTTTGATTGCCCTATGAATTTAATTGAAAAATACGGTGCTTGGAGAAATAGAAAAATGGTAGAATTCTATGAACGTCTTTGCACAGTTATATTTAATAGATATAAGGGCCTTGTTAAGTATTGGCTAACATTCAATGAAATTAATATGATACTACATGCACCATTTATGGGAGCGGGTATATGCTTTGAAGAAGGCGAAAATAAAGAGCAAGTTAAGTATCAAGCAGCACATCATGAGTTAATAGCAAGTGCATTAGCTACAAAGATTGCTCATGAAGTAGATCCAAACAATATGGTTGGATGTATGCTAGCAGCTGGTGACACATATCCTTATACTTGTAAACCAGGCGATGTTCTTGAAGCAATGAATAAAAATAGAGAAAATTACTTCTTTATAGATGTTCAATCAAGAGGAGCTTATCCGGCATATGCTTTAAAGGAAATGGAGAGAAAAGGTATTAATATTAAGATGGAAGATGGAGATGCAGAAATCTTAAAGAAATATACTGTAGACTTTATATCATTTTCTTATTATTCTTCAAGATGTGCAAGTTCAGATCCAGAAGTTAATAAGCTAACAGAAGGAAATATATTTGCATCACTTAAAAATCCTAACTTAGATGAAAGTGAATGGGGATGGCAAATTGATCCACTTGGACTTAGAATAACTTTAAATTCATTATATGATAGATATCAAAAACCTTTATTTATTGTAGAAAATGGACTTGGAGCAGTAGATACTCCAGATGAAAATGGGTATGTTGAAGATGATTATAGAATTGCTTATTTAAGAGAGCATATTAAAGCTATGAAGGATGCGGTTGATATCGATGGTGTTGACTTACTTGGATACACAACTTGGGGATGTATTGACTTAGTAAGTGCAGGAACTGGTGAAATGAAAAAACGTTATGGATTTATTTACGTAGATCGTGATAATGATGGTAAAGGAACTTTAAAGAGAAGCAAGAAAAAGAGCTTTGATTGGTATAAAAAAGTTATTGCTTCAAATGGAGAAGAACTTTAGTTATTAGCATAAAAACTTTAGTTATAGATATAAAATAAGAAATCTAATAAATAAAAAATTAAGTTATAGAATTTATTTATAGATAAGTTTCTAATGAATTTATATCTTAATGGTACAAAGGCTATATCAAATTTATTTTGATATAGCCTCTTAATATTTATAAAAAATTATGAGATAAATAGTAAAGACATTTATCTAGTAAGTAATTACAAAATTTGATATTCTATAAAGAGAAAGTGAGACAACCTAAAATATTATAAAATAAGTAAAATATATATAGTAAATGGGGAGTATATTATGAAAAAGTTAAGTCATGGTTGCACGTTAGATTGTTTTGATTGTTGTAAGTTTAATATTTACGTTGATAAAAATGAAATAGTAAAAATTCAAGGAGATAAAGAGCATCCTTATACTAAAGGATTTATATGTAAGAAGGGATTAGCACATTTAGATAGATTAAAGCACAGGGAAAGAATATATTCTCCAATGATAAAGATAGATGGTGAATGGAAGGAAATATCTTTTGATGAAGCTTTAAATATTATGGCTGAAAAGCTTGAGTATTACAAAAATAAATATTCTTCAAAGTCGATATTATATTATGAGCAATATGGAAATGGTGCATTACTTAAAAGTATGGGAGATTTATTCTTTAATTTTTATGGGGGAGTGAGTAAATCTAAAGGTGGACCATGTTGGAGTGCTGGAATTAAGGCACAAACATATAATTTTGGAGATGTGAAAAGCCATTCATTAGATGATATGATAAATAGTAAAACAATATTTGTATGGGGGAAAAACCCTGCTTTTACAACTATACATACAATGCAAAGTATAAAAAAAGCTAAGAGTAATGGAAGTAAGATCGTAGTAATTGATCCAATATACACAAAGACTGCAGAAATGGCAGATAAATATGTGAGAATCAAACCTAATGGCGATGGAGCCCTTGCGCTTGCAATGGGAAAAATAATAATTGATAAAAATTTATATGATAGAAATTATATAAAAAGCTATGTTAATGGTTTTGAAGATTATAAGAATTATGTAGAAAGCTTAAATCTTGAAGATTTAATAGAAATTTGTGGTGTAAGCAAAGACGATATAGAAGAATTAGTTATGCTATATACAAATAAGTATTCTACTATATTGCTTGGATATGGTATGCAAAAATACAAAAATGGTGGAAATACCATAAGCTTAGTAGATATTTTAGGAGCTATCACAGGTCAAATTGGATTTGCTGGCGGTGGTATTAATTATGCTAATAAAGTTTATCCAAATGTAATTGATTCTGACCCTTATAATAGCGAGGAATCTTGTGAAAATAGATTTTTTTATGTAAGTCATATGGCTGATTTTATAAATGATTCATTATTAGGAAGAGACTTTTATGATGATGATAAAGTTTATTTAAAAGATGCTAGTTTAGATAAAGAAAGTAAAAAATATAATACACCAATAAAGATGTCTGTAATTACAAAAAGTAATTTATTAAATCAACTGGCTAATTTAAATAATTTAAATGATGCATTTTCAAAAGTAGAATTTAAAGTATGTTTTGATATGTTTATGACTGATACAGCTAAGGAATGTGATTTGTTTATTCCAACTACAAATACATTAGAAAGTGAAGATTTAATATATAGTTCTATGACAAGTCCATATATAATTTATAATGAAAAGGCTGTTGAACCTAAAAATAAATTAATGGATGAATATGAATTTTTTAAAGAACTTGCAAAAAGAGTTAAATTAGATAATTATCCATATGTTGATAAACAAGAATATTTATCAAAAGTTATAGAACCATTAAAGAAGTTTAATGATGAAGTAGATATAGAATATTTAAAGAATAACTATTTTACAATTCATAAACCTGTAGCTTGGGAAGATAAAAAATTTAAAACAGCTTCAGGGAAATTTGAAATATTCTTTAACGAAAGCTTATATTTAGAAAATGATAATAAAAAAGATAATAAATTAAGTTTTAAATTACTTACTAACCATAGTAGAGATACTTTATCAAGCCAACATATGATGGATGAAGATGGAATTTCTGTTGCTTATATAAATGAAGAAATGGCAAGAAAGCTATCATTTAATGAAGAAAAAATAGTTACTTTAAGAAATCATAATGGAGAAATAAGAGTAAATCTAAAAATTGATAATAGTGTAGCTGATTTTATAGTTTTAATGTATGTTGGATGGTGGACAAAACATGGAAATCCTAATTATTTAACAGACTCAGGAGTATCTGATATAGGTGGACAAGTAACTTATAATGAAACAGAAGTAGAGATAGTAATATAAAAT
>OGSJ01000852.1_pt1 | contig 11980 bp, 8 predicted proteins | sample 1573851 | NCBI WGS metagenome assembly OGSJ01 (sample SAMN03295846, study PRJEB24534) | human gut metagenome | isolation source: fecal sample 6 from infant 6 | host: Homo sapiens | place: USA: Pittsburgh, PA | collected 2014-07 | reverse complement strand
ACCATGTTTTGCCATGGCAGAATCTGCTCCATGCGGGACAAGAAAATCTCTTTTCTGGTCTGACGGCGCTTACTGCTGAATTCACTGTCGGCGAAGGTAAGTTGATGACTCATGATGAACCCTGTTCCATGGCTCCTGATGACAAACATGATCTCATATCAGGGACTTGTTCGCACCTTCCCTATCTCAAGGATGTGCTGACACGGTTGCCGTCCCTGTAACAGCCTGAAGTTGACCTGGGTAATCAAATACCGGTGTAGTGATTAGGAAACAGGGCTCGGATAACATCATGGCGCAGGTCACCCTGATCTTGACCCTCCATCTCCGAACAGCTTTTGTATCTTAAGTTAACGATGTCCGCTGCCGCCGGTATTCCCTCGGGGAGTGATATCCCAGCGCGCTGTGCGGGTGGCTTCCATTTCCATCAGATGTCCTTCCTGCTCCGCTACTGAAGGCGTGGTGCGTAACGGCAAAAGCACTGCCGGACATCAGCGCTATCTCTGCTCTCACTGCCGTAAAACATGGCAACTGCAGTTCACTTACACCGCTTCTCAACCCGGTACGCACCAGAAAATCATTGATATGGCCATGAATGGCGTTGGATGCCGGGCAACCGCCCGCATTATGGGCGTTGGCCTCAACACGATTTTACGTCACTTAAAAAACTCAGACCGCAGTCGGTAACCTCACGCATACAACCGGGCAGTGACGTCATTGTTTGCGCGGAAATGGACGAACAGTGGGGTTATGTCGGCGCTAAATCACGCCAGCGCTGGCTGTTTTACGCGTATGACAGGATACGGAGGACGGTTGTGGCGCACGTCTTCGGTGAACGCACGTTGTCCACGCTGGAGCGTCTTCTGGGCCTGCTGTCGGCCTTTGAGGTCGTGGTATGGATGACGGATGGCTGGCCGCTTTATGAATCACGCCTGAAGGGAGAACTGCACGTTATCAGCAAGCGATATACGCAGCGCATTGAGCGGCATAACCTGAATCTGAGGCAACATCTGGCAAGGCTGGGCAGGAAGTCACTGTCGTTCTCAAAATCGGTGGAGCTGCATGACAAAGTCATCGGGCATTATCTGAACATAAAACACTATCAGTAAGTTGGAGTCATTACCTTCTTTGCCGCCGGACATTGTCCGGCGCAACACCAAACCGGTCTGGCGGGCTGAGCCAATCCCGCAGGCAAATTCAGCCCTTACCGGATGGCTCAGCCCCCTACTCATTGGAATTGGATATTCAACTTTCAGGGGCTACTGCGCCAGACTTCAGTCTTTAAAGTGATTGACTTAGCGCCTGGCACACTCAATTTATTTAGGTAGCGGGCCTAATTGCACCCCATCAGGATAATACTTCCAGCCATCGCGAATTTTGACATTTTCATCCCACGGAAGTTTGTATTCGCCATTGGCAAGATCGCGCACCCAGGTCAGGTAATTCTCGCGTTCGCCTCCCGGTTTGCCGACATAGCCCCGGCAGCCAAGGTTGAAAATATTGTTTTCCAACGCCCAGTTTTCACGCGCTTTATCCACCAGGCGCGGGAACAGCTCTGCGGTAACAATTTCCCATGGGTTGCGGTGCCCCTGCTGAATGACGTTACCGTCATAATTGCAGACCGTACCCTCGCCGAAGTAATAAAAGACATCGTCATAACCGGCCAGATTCACCGAAACGGTATACATCAGGTTTTGCCAGGCATTCGTCCGGTTGGTCCAGATCCACTGATCGTTCACCTGCGTGGAATAGCCCGAAATACGGATATAGACATTGCAGCCTTTATAAGCAGCCTCACGCGCCAGTTCCGGGAACATGCCGTCATGGCATATGCAGACGGCGAGTTTAGAACCTTTAGGCCCATCGCATACCGGCATTCCCATATTTCCCGGCATCCAGGGCTCAATCGGAACCCATGGTTGCAGCTTGCGGTAATGCAGAGCGATATCGCCCCGATCGTTAATGATAATAGCGGTGTTGTACGGTGGAAGAGACGGGTCTTCATTGCGCTCCATTAAGGAAAATACCCCCCAGATGCCGTTGCGGATACAGGCCTCTTTGAACTGACCAATCTCCGGGCTATCGAGAGTGAGTAACATCTCGTCATAGGTCCAGATTTTAGTATTCAGTCCCTGGGTTGAATATTCCGGGAAGACGATAACATCAAGTCCCGGATATCCGGCTTTGGTGGAGTCAACGGCCTTACAAATCTTATCGACCTGTATCTGGATATCCTCCGGTCCTTTAATAACGGGAACGGGGTATTGGATGGCGGCAATTAATAACGCTTCATCCCAGGAGCTTACACTTCCGGTGCTACCCATAGCAGACCTCTCGTAGTTAAGTTGGTGATATAAATTTAAACCGACAGATATGACGCAATTTGTTCTTCATCAGCACCAGAACGCGCCTGTTGATGAACAATATTGCCTTTCTCAATAACAACAATTTTATCTGACACATCGAGTACAAAGCTTAAAACCTGCTCGGAAACTAATATGGTCAACCCTTCTGCATCACGAATCTTACGTAATATTTTTGCCATTTCTTTAATAATTGACGGTTGAATTCCCTCCGTTGGTTCATCCAGCAAAAGTAATTTGGGTTTACCGGCGAGAGCTCTGGCCATAACGAGCTGCTGCTGCTGACCACCGGAAAGATTTCCCGCCATCCGTTTGCGCATTTCTTTCAGCACAGGGAAATAGTCATACAGGTATTCAGGAACCTGTAACGAACGGGATTGGCGAATCCCCGTTTTTATATTTTCTTCAACCGTCATGGTTGAAAATACCATTCGCCCCTGCGGGACAAAGCCAATGCCATGCTGAACGCGCTGGTAACTAAGCAAGCCGGTAATATTTGTACCGGCAAACTCTAACTCACCGGCACAGGACGGTATCATACCAATCAGTGATTTCATCAGCGTGGTTTTACCCATACCATTGCGCCCTACCAGAGCGACGATTTCACCCTCTGCTAACGTCAGATTCAGTCCACTGATGACCTGGCTCTGACCATATGCGACAGCATAATCAGAAATTTTCAGCATCCGTGTCTCCTTAATGACCAAGATAAACGTCAATAACCCGAGGGTCGTTTTTGACTTTATTGATGCTACCTTCCGACAATACTTTTCCCTGGTGCATGACGGTGACATGATCGGCAATGTCTTCGACGAACTGCATGTCGTGTTCAATCACCAGTACAGAACGTCCCCCGGCAATTTTGCGCAGGAGCTGCGCGGTTTTTTGGCGTTCGGCGACAGACATGCCTGCCACGGGTTCGTCCAGCATCATGAGCTTAGGATCTTGTATTAGTAGCATCCCTATTTCTAACCACTGCTTTTGCCCATGGCTGAGAAGGTCAGCCTGCGTATGTAGGTAATCGGCAAGGAAAATTTCGCCAGCAACCTGTTCGACCGCAGCGATTATTTCTGGCGTGCGACGAAAGAACATGGCGCCCAACGCGGTTCTGGCTTTGGGATAAGATAACTCGAGATTTTCAAATACCGTTAAGTTCTCATAGATTGATGGATTCTGGAATTTACGCCCAACCCCTTCATGAACAATTTTATTTTCCCGAAGTTTACTCAGTTCCTTATTGCGAAATTTGATGCTGCCGCTGGTTAGCTTTGTTTTCCCGCAAATGAGATCAAGCACTGTTGTCTTACCCGCGCCATTTGGGCCAATAATAACGTAAATCTGCCCCTCATCGATGTACATTGAAAAATCATCGACGGCTTTGAAGCCATTAAATGAAACGGTTAATCCCTCTACCGCTAAAATTATTTCTTTTATCGGATTTTTCATTTCAGCACTCCGGTGTTTACTCTGGGTTTGGTCATACTCTTTTTGCGCAGCAGCGACATCACGATCGGGTGAATATATTGCTGATAAAGCCCTGCCAGTCCTTTCGGGAAAATCAGCACGACGGCAATAAAGAGCAGGCCCATGGCAATCGTCCAGAGTTCAGGAAAAGACTCGGAAATACTGCTCTTGGCGGCATTGACGATAAGGGCGCCATATACTGCCCCCAGCAAAGAACCTCGCCCGCCCACGGCACAGAAAACGACCATTTCAATTGAAGCAACAGTGCCAATAAACCCTGGCGACATGAACCCTACTTGCAGAGTGAACATCGCGCCACCGATCGCCGAAAACAGAGCGCTAATGCAGAAAACCACCGTTTTGATATTCGCGACATCATAACCAGAGAAACGAACGCGGTCTTCCTTATCGCGAATGGCAACCATCAGTCGGCCGAGTTTGCTATTCACAATAAAATAGCCCGCGCTCACAACCAGCATCAGTAAAACAGCATTAATAAAGTAGAGGATATAGCGTGCAGAATCAGTACGGATATCCCAACCTAAAAGCGTGCGTAAATCCGTGATGCCGTTAATTCCCCCGGTGTAACCCTGTTGTCCGATAATAAGAATCGTCAGGATCGCGGAGATAGCCTGGGTGATAATAGCGAAGTACACCCCGCCAACGCGGCGTTTAAACATTGCGCTGCCGAGAATCCATGCGCAAATAGTGGGCACGATTAAAATAGCCAGAATTGTCAGACTAAAAGAATGGAATGGCTGCCAGAACGAGGGCAAAGCGGTTAGCTGATTCCAGTCCATAAAATCCGGGATGCCCGGGGTGGTTTGCATTTTTGTTTCCGCTGGCGAGGAAGCTTCCAGCTTGAGAAACATGGCCATACAATAACCGCCGAGGCCAAAAAAGATGCCCTGCCCCAGGCTCAGAATACCGCTGTAGCCCCAACAAAGTACCAGCCCGACGGCAACAAATGCATAAGTCAGGTATTTACCGATCAGGTTTAAACGGAAAAGATCCAGGGTTAGCGGCATGACGATAAAAATAAGGCCTATCACCAGGGCAATACCCAGTAGCGGATAATTTTGCATGCGTTTCATCATAAACTCCTAGCGGCGGACCCGGTTGGCGAAAAGACCTTGCGGACGCAATAGCAGAATGCCGACCACGATCAGTAGCGTAATCACCTTCGCCATTGAACCGCTCAGGAAAAACTCCAGCGTGGATTGCGATTGTGAAATGGCAAATGCGGAGGCGAGCGTGCCGAGCAAACTTTGCGCGCCGCCAAACACCACCACCAGGAAGGTGTCAACGATATACTGCTGGCCAGCCGTTGGACCTGTTGAGCCGATCATGGTAAAGGCGCTTCCGGCGATCCCGGCGATGCCGCACCCAAGTGCGAAGGTTCGACTATCGACCTGAGCCGTATTAATACCCACCCCGCTGGCCATCTGGCGGTTAAGTACCACCGCGCGGACTTTTATTCCCCAGGCGGAGAAATAAATCAGCCAGGCCGTAAAAGCGGTAATAACTACGGTCAGCAGCAGAACAAATACCCCATTAACAGGAATATCAATATTGTCGGCAAACTGATACGACCCCATTAGCCATGAAGGTAAGTCAACGCCGACTTCGCGGGGACCAAATAGCGAACGATAGCACTGCTGTAGAATCAGGCTCAGACCCCATGTCGCCAGCAGCGTGTCGAGGGGGCGTTTATACAGATGCCGTATCAGGATTTTCTCAACGAGCGTACCCAGCAAGGCGGTACACAGGAAAGCAAGGGCAATGGCAACAAAGAAGTAGATGCCGAAGATTGAAGGCAGATAAGCGCTGAAAAACTTACCGGTCAACCATGTGACATAAGCACCCAGGATCATGAACTCGCCATGAGCCATATTAATCACGCCCATCTGGCCAAAAATAATAGCGAGTCCAAGCGACATCAGAACAAACACGGCGAACAGGCTGAGCCCCGAAAACCCCTGCATGACAAAAATGGAAGCCAACTCGGCGAAGTTATAATCGCTGAACATGGAAGTATCCTCGGTGAAGTCAAAGACCCCCCACGCTATATGGGGGGAAGCGTCGGTTAGTCTTTCGGGAATGGGTTCGGTTCGATAAGTTCTGGCGTCTGATAAATCACGTCGTACTGCCCATCCGCACGAGCGCGACCGATAACCGTTTTGGACCACAGATGATGGTTATCATGGATGCGTACATACCCTTCCGGCGCATCTTTGAACTCAATACCGGGCGAGGCCTTACGAATTTTGTCCACGTCGAACGAGCCAGCTTTCTCAACCGCCGCTTTCCATAACCATGGGCCAAGATAGGCCGCCTGAGTGACATCGCCGATAACCATGCCATTACCCCAGCGCTTTTTAAATGCGGCGACAAAGCTTTTATTTTCCGGATTATCCATACTCTGGAAATACTTCATCGAGGCATAGGCGCCGACGATATTTTCGCCGCCAATACCGCGGATCTCATCTTCCGTGACGGAGATGGTCAGCAGCAGCGGTTTCTCCTGCGTCATATCGATCCCCGCCGCCTTCAATTGCTTATAGAAGGCCACATTCGAACCGCCGACAACAATGGCATAGATAACATCAGGCTTCTTGAGTTTTATTTTGTTAATAACCGAATTGAACTGCGTATTACCGAGTGGGTAATAATCTTCGCCAACGACTTTCAGCCCCAGCTTTTCAATATGGTGACGGGCGATTTTGTTTGCAGTACGCGGCCAAATATAATCAGAGCCAAGCAGGTAGAAGGTTTTTGCATGTTTATTTTTAACTACCCAATCAATGCCGGAGATTATCTGTTGAGTAGCTTCCTGTCCGGTATAAATAACGTTTGGCGATTGCTCAAGCCCTTCGTAAAAGGTTGGGTAATAGAGCATGCCGTTATATTGCTCAAGTACCGGCAGCATGGCTTTGCGGGAAGCCGAAGTCCAGCCGCCGAAGATAGCGGCGACCTTATCACTGACCAGTAACTTACGCGCTTTTTCTGCAAAGGTCGGCCAGTCGCTGGCCCCGTCTTCCTGTACATATTCAATTTTTCTCCCCAGTACCCCTCCGGCAGCGTTAATCTGCTCAATAGCCAGCTTTTCAGCCTGAATCGAGCCGGTTTCACTGATGGCCATCGTGCCTGTGGATGAATGCAGTATCCCGACCTTGACGCTATTGTCGGTGACCGCCAGGCCCGTGGTATTAACCACTGACGTCGCCGGGGCGGCGATGGCCGTATTAGCTGCCATCATCAGGCCGGCAATCGCCAAAAGTTTCGCTTTGAGGCACGCCTGGTGAAACCGGCCTGGGCTCTGGATTTTCATATTTCTATGTGGCTGGGGTAAATCACGAATGTTCATGGTAGCCCTCATAATCGTTATGGTTCATCTCAACTGGGGCTATCATGCGAGAGAGTCCATCAATCCAACAATGCGCGAGGTAACGCAGCGGCTACGTCATTTAACGTATTGGTTAATTCTCATAATCAAGACATGCTCACGTGCGCGATAACAAGAAAATACTAAGACGCGCCTGTGGTTAAGTTCAGCATTTTTATCATTTCAGGAGCAGTGAATGACCGTTCAGCAAAAGGCGTTTAAATCGCGCAGACGCTACAACCAGTGGGTGACCAATCAGACTCTCGAGGATTTTGCGCTCCGCTATACGCCGGTCTCGGCACGACGCTGGAGCGCAAAGCAAGTTGTTATGACAGCGCTCAGCGCAATTACCTTTTTGGCGCTTGAAGCCATTGGCGGCGCGCTGACGTTAACCTATGGATTTAATTATGTGGTGGTGGCGGTTATCTTAGTTAGCATTATTATCTTTGCGCTATCAATGCCGATTGCCATTAATGCCGCAAAAAACGGCCTGGATATTGATTTGCTGACCCGCGGCGCCGGATTTGGCTACCTTGGTTCCACGGTGACCTCGTTAATCTATGCTTCTTTCACCTTTATATTTTTCGCCCTGGAAGCCGCTATTATGGCGATGGCGCTTAATATGCTGTTTGGCCTGCCATTGCACTTTGGTTATCTGATTGGTTCCGTTGTTGTTATTCCCCTCGTCACCTGGGGGTTCACTTTTATTTCCCGTTTTCAGCAGTTCACCCAGTTTTGCTGGCTGGCGCTACAGCTATTACCCTTTATTTTCATTTTAATACGTGAACATCATGTGCTGCAAAACTGGATCGACTTCCCTGGTTTTATTACAGCCCGCGATGGTTCTTTCGATTTCCTTCAGCTCGGCGCCGTCTGTTCCGTACTGCTCTCACTGGTAAGTCAAGTGGGAGAGCAGGTCGATCAGGTTCGTTTTTTACCAAAGCCACAACATCCGGCCCGCTGGAGATGGTATGGCGCAGTAATTGCCGCAGGTCCGGGGTGGGTTGTCATCGGCGCCATCAAGATCCTGCTCGGCTCCTTCCTCGCCGTGCTGGCGTTTAATTACGGACTCGGCGCGGAACTGGCCAGCGAACCCACCCATATGTATCTGGTGGCATTTAGCTATGTCACCCATTCATCATCAACGCTACTGGCATTAACCGGTATTTTTGTGGTGCTCTCCCAGCTCAAAATTAACGTCACCAATGCATATGCCGGCTCGATCGCATGGTCTAATTTTTTCCTGCGCCTGACCCATCGTCATCCAGGGCGCGTCGTGTGGCTGTTTTTTAATGTCGGTATTGCTCTGTTATTGATGGAACTTGGCGTTTATCGCGTATTTGAGGATATCCTGGGCATTTATGCGGTGGCGGCCACATCCTGGCTTGGCAGCGTGGTTGCCGATCTCACGTTAAATAAGTGGCTTAAATTACGACCAGCGGAAATAGAGTTTCGCCGGGCCTATCTCTACGATATCAATCCTGTCGGCATCGGTTCGATGACGCTCGCCATGCTCTGCGGTCTCTCAGCCTGGATGGGATGGCTTGGTCATCCTCTACAGGTTTTTGCCTCAATGTTATCGTTGTGTCTGACGTTTATCACCGCCCCCTTCATCGCCTGGCTGACTCGCGGACGTTACTATTTTTCCCGGACGCCGGTGCAGGTCACGGCAACGGAATGCTGTGTCTGCGGTAATTATTTTGAAAAACCAGAGATGAGCTATTGTCCTTTTTATCAGGGCAGTATTTGCTCACTATGTTGTTCTCTCGATGTCCAGTGCAACGATACTTGCAAACCTCATGCGCGCTATACGGAACAGGCTTCAAAGCTTATCGGGATATTTATTAAAGAAAAATCATTACGCAAAATTGATCCCAGAGTGTGGAGTTTTATCAGCATTTTGCTGTTATTCAGTTCCGTCATCGGTCTGCTTTTGATGCTGGTTTTCGCTCAGATGCGCGATGAATTCGGCAGCGAGCAGGACCTTCTCGCCGCGGCGTTATGGAAAGTTTTTTTTATCCTGCTTATCGTAACCGGCGTCACCACCTGGCTATTTGTCCTGACAAATAAAAGTCGCCAGATTGCGCAAGAGGAATTGCGCCTGCAAAGCGACCGTCTGATGAAAGAAATTATTGCCCATGAAGCAACGGACCGGCAATTGCAGCAGGCAAAGGAAGATGCCGACGATGCTAATCAGGCCAAAAGCCGCTATCTCACCGGCATTACTCATGAACTCAGAACGCCGCTCAATGCGATGCTGGGTTATGCGCAATTACTCGAACGTGCTGATGATATCCCCCCAGCCCGGCAGCGCGGTATCGGTATTATGCGCAGAAGCGGCGAGCATCTGGCTAATCTAATTGAGGGATTACTGGATATTTCGAAAATTGAAGCGGGAAAATTAGAAATATATCGTGAAGAAGTGCGCATTGGCGATTTGGTGCAGCAACTGGTCGCCATGTTTGAACAACAGGCCAGCGATAAAGGACTGACATTTCACTACAACGCCCCACACTGGCTGCCCGAGGCGGTGATGACGGATGAGAAACGCCTCCGGCAAATTCTTATCAATCTGCTTTCTAATGCGGTTAAATTCACGGACAGAGGCAGTGTAACCCTCGATTTCCAGTATCGTAGCGAGGTGGCGTTTTTCTCGGTTCACGATACCGGCATCGGCATCGCCCCTGAGAACCTGGAACGCATCTTTAAGCCTTTCGAACGCGTATCCGGCGATAGTCGTCGGATCGGGACGGGCCTTGGGCTGACGATTACCCGGCTTCTGACTTATATCATGGGTGGCGATCTCCAGGTGGAAAGCATCCGTGGCGAAGGCACAACGTTTAAACTCACCCTGATGCTGCCAAGCTATAGCGGGGATGCCTACCAACCCGCCGAGCCTGCGGTAATCACCGGATATCCAGGCAAGCGACACACCCTGCTGGTAGTTGACGATGATGAATCCCATCGGCAGCTGATGATGGATTTACTCACGCCCATAGGCTTCACGCTGCTAACAGCCGAAAATGGTCATGTCGCGCTACATTTAGCCCGGCAAAATCATATCGACCTTCTTCTTCTGGATGTTGCAATGCCTGAAATGTCGGGGTGGGAACTGCTACGTCAGTTACGTAATAAGGGACAATTAGCGCCGGTAATTATGATTTCTGCGGAAGCGGATGAGGGTAAATGCCGCCATTTCACTGGCGAAGGGGAAGTTCGCTACCTGGTTAAACCGCTGCGTTTCCCTTTACTACTGGAGAACATCGGTGAAATATTGCATCTCCAGTGGCGCACGGAATGTCAGCCGCCAAAGCAGCCGGAAATACATGAACCACGCTCGCAGCTTACCCGTGTCCAGATTGAGTCGTTAAAAGAGATGGCCAGATTGGGTTATGTGAGAGGGTTTCGTGAACTGCTGGACAAACATATTTCCGCTAACCAGATCAGCAAAGCCGAGGGCGAAAAATTTGCCGAGTTGCTGAGGCGCTTTCGATTCAAAGAGATAGTCGAGAGTCTTGAACGCCCGGAGGGAGAGAAAAATGGCAATAGCAAAGCCGACGGTACTTATCGTCGATGATGATATCAACACGGTAAGTATGTTGAATGACACGCTTGATGAAGCCGGTTTTACCGTTCTGGTCGCTCTGGAGGGTAATCAAGCCCTTTCGATAACCAGCCAGATAACCCCAGATATCATTCTGCTTGATGCCGTAATGCCGCATCTGGATGGGTTTTCAACCAGTAAGCGCCTGCGGCAAAATCCGGGGCTGCGGCATACCCCGATTATTTTCATGACAGGCCTGAGTGATACGCAGAATATCGTTGATGCATTTGATGCCGGGGTGGTCGATTACGTAATTAAGCCGATACGCACGGAAGAGCTGGTTGTCAGAATGCGTACCCACTTGCGGAACTCAAAATTAACGGTCAGTGCCTATAGCGCGATGGATTCCGTTGGCCAGACCTTATGTGTTTTTAGCAAAGAGGGGCAACTACGCTGGGCCACGCCCAATGCATGGCAACTGATGAAAAACTTCAGCGATACCGGGTATGAACCCAATAAAAAAATAGTAAACCGGATCATCGGTTGGCTGAACAATACGGAAGGTTTAAAAATACCCTTAGATCTTTCATCGCAAGGCATCGCTCTGAAATTCTATCTTTCACGCCGGACCGCTGAAGGAGAAAGTTTGCTACGTATTGAAGAGATCAAAGGACATGAAGAAGTCGAAGCGGTGAAACGCCTGAAAAACAACCTAGGGCTGACGCAACGAGAAGCCGAAGTCCTCCTGTGGATTGCCAGGGGAAAAACAAACCGCGAAATTGGCGATATTTTAAACCTTAGCCCCAGAACCGTGAATAAACACCTTGAAATTGTATTTCCAAAGCTGAGTGTGGACAATCGCACCGCAGCGGCAGCGTTGGCAATAAATTCGCTATATGCCAGGGAGAAAATGTAGCGACAATGAGGCGTATTCGCGCAGACCTGCCCTGACATTTTTATCAGGCAGAACTGGCACCCTCATGTCCACGTCTCCGTCACCTGTGGCGGTATCGATGAGCACGGGAAGTGGAAGAAAATCAGCTTCCGTAAGGATGCCATGCGCGCCCGCTGGATGTGGAATATCCGCCAGCTTCTGCTGAGCGTCTGGTTCGAAGGCGTGGCCCTGCCGCCGTCCCTGTCACATATCACCACCGAATCACAATGGCGCAGTCTGAAGTGGTTTACTGAATTTGGCCACCTGAACAGAGGTGATATGCTCACCTCAGA
>OGSJ01000841.1_pt1 | contig 12241 bp, 19 predicted proteins | sample 1573851 | NCBI WGS metagenome assembly OGSJ01 (sample SAMN03295846, study PRJEB24534) | human gut metagenome | isolation source: fecal sample 6 from infant 6 | host: Homo sapiens | place: USA: Pittsburgh, PA | collected 2014-07 | reverse complement strand
ATATAAGACAAGAAATTGGGAAAATGGAAAACAAAGAAATAAGTGTAGATGTATTAGATTGTCTATTCGAATCTTATTTTAGTGAAGATAATTATATTAAAATTGAAACTATTATAAACAATTGGAATCACAAACATTTTTATAAAAGGAATCATATTTTTGAAGAGTGTTTATGGGGAATCAAAAATAATAAACAGTCTTTAGTACTTCCAGCTTTATATTCTCAACTAGAGGGGATAGTCAGGGATGAAATAAAAAAAATTAATCGTAAAGATGGAATACGAGGTGCAATAGAAAAAATATTTGATATAGATAAAAATGGAACTAATCAAGCTATAAAAAATTTCCTTATAGAAAATATATTTTCAAACTTTTATAAAAGTATTATAAATGATTATTGGGATGATGAAGTTTTTAAAGGAAATAGAAATGAGATATTACATGGAGTAAATTGGGACTATGGAAAGCCAGCTAATTCCATTAAGGCTGTTTTAATATTAGATTCTTTGCATGATATATTGCAAAATATATAAGTAGAAAAATATAATAATTGTAGAATAAGTTATATTCCAGAGCAGAAATTAATGGCTTAAATGTTATAAAAGAAGGAAAACATCCCAGAATGTAGAAGCATTTACATTGGAAGGAGGGGGATGTAATGTTGAACAGTAAAAATAATAATAGAAATATAAAAAGTGGAAATTTTGGGAAAAAATCTATAAATGATAATTGTACAACCACAAAGCCAGCTACAAGACCAAGACCTAAGCCACCTGGTAGTTCATCAAGAGAAAATAAATAATGATAGATAATATTGATAATATTAAAAAACTTATTGATTATTTACCTAGTTTAATTATATATATTGTTCCAGGATATATAACTATATGTATAATAAGTTTTATTATTCAAAGAAAACAATCAAGAGATAAAGTTGATTTTTTTAATTATATAGTATGCAGTTATATTATTAAAGGCATTACTGAATTTGTTTTTAAAAAATGGATAAATGAAACAAATAGTATATTCATTATTGTAATTATATCTATTGTTAGTGGAATAATTCTTGGTTTAGTTATTAAGAGTGATACGTTTAATAAAATTCTAAAATCTTCAAGAATAAATTTAACAATACATTCTAATATATTTGATGATATTGATGATAAAAAATATGGAGAATTTATGCGAGTTCATTTAACAGACGAAATTATATATGAAGGAAGAATGAGAAAATATGAACATGCTAATAATTTTGACGATATTCATATTATGTTAAGTGAATATATAAAGTATAAAAATCAATGTGATGATAGTATAAAAGTAATAGATGATTTAAGTTCAGATAATACTGCATGGGTTGTTTTAAGGGCAAAGGATATAAAAGCCATTGAAGTTTTTTATGATGAAAGAAGTGAAAATACAGAAAAAATATATGATCTGAAAGGTAAAGGAATAGAAGAATTACAAAATGCAGAAATAGAAGAGTCTAATAGAAATTAGGCTCTTTTTTATATACAAAACAAACAAAGCAATTAGCAACGAGGTGGTGGTATGGAAAGTATAAGAGGACCAGATACTAAAGAACAGGCTAAGAAAGATTACCTCGAAGGTATGAAATATAAAGACTTAGCTGAAAAGTATTCAGTTAGTTTGAATACAATTAAGTCCTGGGTAAAAAGATATGGTTGGTCGGAAGAGAAAAAACAAATGGGTGCACACAAAAATAAAAAGGGTGCACCCTTAAATAATAAGAATGCAGTAGGCCATGGAGCTCCAGCAAAGAATAAGAATGCGGAGAAACATGGCTTTTTCTCTAAGTATTTACCGGAAGAAACTTTAGGAATAATGGAAGAAATAGAAACTAAGAAACCTTTAGATATATTATGGGATCAGATAATGTTACAGTATGCAGCAATAATAAGGGCACAGAGAATAATGCATGTTGAATCAAAAGAAGAAATGATAAAGGAATTAAAAAAGACAAAAGATTCATGGGGCGATAAAAGCTCATCAGAAGAAAGGGAATATGAATTCCAATTTGCTTGGGATAGACAGGCCACTTTTTTAAATGCACAGAGTAGAGCTATATCAGAGTTAAGAAGTTTAGTTAAAAATTATTTAGAATTAGAAGGATTAGATAAAGAAAGATCTAAAGCTGGTATTAAGGATTGGAAATCAGCTATTCAGGAGATTGCTAAACGTAGAGAAAAGAAGCAACAATCTGAGGTGAATTCAAATGGATGATTTTAATATATTTGTTGAGTTATTAGACATTTATTGGGATAATCCAGTAGCTTTTGCTGAGGATATGCTAGATTTTCACCCTGATGAATGGCAAGCTAAAGTAATGATGGACCTTGCAAATACTCCTAAAGTATCCGTAAGAAGTGGTCAAGGAGTTGGGAAAACAGGACTTGAAGCAACTATTATAATTTGGTTTTTATGTTGTAGGCCATTCCCTAAAGTAGTGGCAACAGCCCCAACAATGCAGCAATTATATGATGTACTTTGGGCAGAGGTAGCTAAGTGGCTAAATAAAAGTAAAGTTAAAGACTTTCTAAAATGGACCAAGACTAAAATATATATGATAGGCGAAGAAGAAAGATGGTTTGCTACTGCTAAAACGGCAACAAAGCCTGAAAACATGCAAGGATTCCATGAAGATTATATGCTTTTTATAGTTGATGAAGCTTCAGGTGTTGCTGATCCTATTATGGAAGCTATACTTGGTACTTTATCGGGAGCAGAAAATAAGCTTTTAATGTGTGGAAATCCAAATAAAACAAGTGGAGTTTTTTATGATAGCCATAATAGGGACAGAGCACACTATAAAACACATAAAGTTAGCAGTTTAGATAGTTCTAGAACTTCAAAAGAAAACATTGAAATGCTTAAGGAAAAATACCATGAGGATAGTGATGTTTATAGGGTAAGAGTTCTTGGAGAGTTCCCTAAGGGCGAACTTGATACCTTTATAGCTCTTGAATATGCTGAATTAGCAATTCAACATAATATTGAAGCAGTAGACCATATACTTCATTTTGGAGTGGATGTTGCCAGATATGGTGATGATGAAACAATTATTGCTCCTAGAATAGGTGATAAGGTACTTAAATTAAATTCATATAGTAAGCAAAGCACAATGGTTACTGTTGGCTATATAATAAAAACATTCAGAATTTATTTTGAAAAGTATCCATTCCTTAAAAGATGCAAAGTTAAGATTGATGATACTGGTGTAGGTGGTGGAGTTACTGATAGGCTTGAAGAAGTTGTAAAAGAAGAAGGACTACCTATTGATGTTATTCCAGTAAATAATGGTGGACAATCATATGATTTATATTATGCTAATTTAGGTACATGTATATGGGGAGAGGTTAGAGATGTTTTAGAAGAAAACTTTTCGTCGCATATGAGAGGAGGAAAGCCTAAAATACAGTTACCTAAAGATGAAAAGTTAATAAGTCAGCTTACTACTAGAAAATATAGAATAACAAGTAAAGGTAAACTCATACTTGAATCTAAAGAGGATATGAAAAAGAGAGGTTTAACTTCACCAGATAGAGCTGATGCCGTAGCATTATCACTTTATGATAGGACAGTATCTTATGATAAGAAGGTATATGAAAAAGGTATGGGACTTAAAGAAAATATTCTTAAACAATATAAAAAGAAAGGAGGAAACGTGTTCTAATGGCTGATATAAAACAAACTTTATTAAAATTTACTAATGATCAAAAGAAAGAATTAGAGAAAATTAAAGCAGATTATTATTTTTATCATGGTGCAGTAATTGATAAAGATAAAGCCTTATTAGATAAAACTTTATTAGGCCAAAGCTGGATAAATGCTGATGATTTGGATTATGTTCCTTCACAAGTTATAGATAATAAAATAAAGCCATTAATTCATAAGCAGGCACGTTTCTTTTTGGGGAAAGAGCCTGTTTTATTATTTAAGCCAAGGGATAGTAAAGATAAAAGTACATGCGAAGAATTAAGAGTATTTATAGATGATATTCTTAATGGTAGCCAGTTTTGGAGTGAAACAATGAAAGCTTTTAGATTAGCAACCGTAACTAAAAGAGTACTTTTAAGAATGGAAGCCAATCCTGAAGAAAGCATAAGATTATACTACCATGATGTAAATGACTTTAATTATGAGCTAGATCCAAAAGACTCAAGAAAACTTTTGTCAGTTACATTTGTTAGATTAAAAGAAAAAACAGATACTACTGAGATATGGAATAGATATACTTACGAAATGGGAAAGGCGAGTAAAAAAAGTTTAGAAGAAACATGTTTATTAACTATAGAAACATTTAACAATTTAGATTTAGAAAATCCGATAGAAACAAAAACTATAGATACAAAATTAACTAAGATACCTTGCTGGATACTGATTAACGAGCAGGACTTAATGAACAAAAATGGTAAAAGTGATATTACGGATTTAAAACCACTACAAAATAGTTATAACCAAAGACTATCAGATTTTAACGATGCTCTAAGGTTCTTAATGTTTGGGCAGACGGTTGTAATAGATGCTACAGAGGAAACAGTGAATGCTTGTAGAATAGCTCCTAATGCATTAATGGCTCTAGTTAGTATAGATGGGAAACAAGCTTCAGCTCAAAGAGTTGAAAGTTCATTTAGTAATGCTGAACCAGTTAAAATGTTTCTTGATATTTTAGATAAAAGTATGCATGACAAATTAAGCATACCTACTGATGATAGACTTAAAAATGTACCTTCAGCAAAAACTATTAAATATATATATAATGATTTAATAGCTAGAAGTGAAGAAAAATGGCATGATTGGGAACCTAACATTAGGAGTATGCTTAGATTATTAGTAGAAGCTTGCAGTAAGTTTAAATGCTATGAGCTATGGAAGTCAGAATGGGATAAATTAGAGTATTCTATAGTTCTAGATAAGCGCTATCCTATCCCTGAAGATGAAGAAGATAAGAAAAAGCTGGCATTAGAAGAGGTTAATACTAATGTAAGGAGCCATAGAAGTTATATTAAAGATTTCTCTAATGATGAAGATTATGAAGAACACTTTAATGAAGTTATAGAAGATATAACAACTATCAATGCAGCAGAGCAGGACCAATTTGTTAAAGCTGCAACTGATGAAGAGGTGAATATATGAGATATTTCATAAGAGGCGGATTATTACTATTTATAGTATTATTTTTTCATGATGTACCATTAGAATGGCAGGGGTGTGCAGGATTTATTATAGGAGCTATAGTAAGTTTAACATTTGTTGGTAGTAAAAAATGAATGAGTATCAACGTAAGGTAATTCAAGGAAGAAAAGAGTTTCTTAAATTGGTCCAGAAACAGGAAAGGGAACTTTTAGAAATATATGAAAGGGCTAGTAGATATATAATTCAAAGATTTGCAAAATCTAATCCAGGAGGCATAACTTCTAGGTATTTAAATGAATTAGATAAATCTATTGATAGATATGTATTAGAGTTAAGAACTAACTTAAGTAAATCCATTAAAGATAGTATAGAAGCAAGCTCTCAAATAGCTAGCGCTGTACAGTTAAGCTATTTAGATGCAATAGTTCCTATGCAGGATATAAAGAGTACCTTTGATAAAATGTTTACTCAGTTGCCATCTAATATTACTAAGCAGCTTATAAATGGTAATTACTATGAAGATGGTAAAACACTGGATAAGAGGATTTGGAATATAACTAAAAAAAATTCAAAGGATATTGATACTCTTATAAAAATTAATGTAGCTAAAGGTGCCAATGCTAGAGAATTAGCTAAGGAACTGGATAAATATATTAATCCATATAAAAGAATTGAAGCTAAAACTTTAGAAACAGGTATGAGTAAGAATATTTCATATCAAGCACAAAGATTATCCAGAACAGCCTTAGCCCATGCTAATACTGAAACCTATGTACAAGGTTCAAAAATGAATCCTTTTTGTAGGGGATTAAAGTGGAATTTAAGTCCTAGTCATTTTACTAGAATGAATGGTAAGACTGATATATGTGATACTTATGCTATTCAAGATATATATGATTTAGGAGCAGGTATTTATCCACCGGATAAGCTGCCGATTGGACATCCTAATTGTTTATGTTATCCTACTCAGGAGGTTGCTGACATAAATAAAGCTAGAAATGAGCTGATAGATTGGATAACTGGAGAAAGTAATCCTAAATTAGATAAATGGATAGAAAATTATGGAGAGGAATTTGGCATAGAAAGAAGTTATCCGAAAATTTTTAATGGATTAGTTGCATCAAAAGAGGGAAATAGTGGTATAATAGATAATAAGAAATGGTTAGAATCTAATTTTTCTAGTGAAAAGAAATTTAATAGACATATAGAAAAACATTTGAATGAATATGGCACAATTACAGAAAAAGAATATTTGAATATTGCTAGAAATTTATTAGCAGAACCTTTAAGCAAAGATGTTGAAGGTTTTATAAGTGAATTAGGGTTTGTATTTAAATATAAAAAAAGTACAAATGATTTTGCAATAGGTAGAGCTGATGGTTATATTTCTACCCTTTATAAACCTATAAAAGGATATGACCAGTGGTTAGAAGAAATAAAGAAATATAAAAAGGAGGATTAGATATGAAGTGTCCGGTATGTTCTAAAGAAGTAGATATTTTTGATATTTGTGATAATTGCGGATGGCAAAACAATGGCCCAAAGGAAAAAGAAAATGATTTAGCAGGACCTAATAAAATGACATTGAAAGAAGCTAGAGAAGCTTATAAAGAAAATAAAAAGATAATTTAAAAGGCACTTACTAAATAAAGTAGTAGGTGCTTTTATTATGTTAAAAATGGGGTGTATGTAGTGAAAGTAATATGTGACAGCTGTAAAAGAGAATTTGAAATGTCACAAAACAAACTTAAAGAGAAATATTTAGGAGCAATGTATACGGAAGTATATTATGAATGTCCTAAGTGTAATAAAAAACATTTGGTTTGTGTTATGAATTCTAAGTGTAGAGCATTAAAAGGAAAGATGGAAGTTGAGATTAAAAATAAATTTTCAATTACTAATAGTATAGATGTAATACTACAAGATGAAAAGATAGATAATATTCAAGAAGAATTCAAAAGGGAGATGAATAAAATAAATGCCAGATAACTCTTAGTAATTCTATGTATTATTATTTTGTTTAAAAACAAGGAGGAAATATGTTTGAATACATCAGTACAAGTAACATTAATAATATGTATAACTGTAGTAATTTTAAGCTTTATAAATTTTATTGATACTAGATTAATATTAGATAAAAAAGATAGAATACAGCAAAATAAAGATATGGATATAAAGTCTTAGTAATAAGGCTTTTTTTATTTTAATTAAAATGGGAGGTAAGCAATTATGGGATTATTGGAATATTTAAAGAAAGTATTAGGAGATGAAGAAGGAGAGAAAGCTTATGATAAAATTTCAAAAGATAAAGATAATGTGCTTTTAGTTGATTCTAAAAAAGGAAGCAAGTATATAGAAAAGTCAGAATTAGATACAGCAAATAACTCCATCAAAGAGTATAAAAAACAATTAAAAGATAGAGATAAGCAGCTTAATGATTTAAAGGATAAAGCAAAAGATAGTGAAGAACTTTCACAAGAAATAGAAATTCTTAAAGCTGATAATGAAAAAACAACTAAGGATTATGAAGCTAAACTTAATCAGATTAATTTTGATACTAAGTTTGAAAAAGCTATAACTGGATATAAAGCTAAGAATCCTAAAGCTTTAAGAGCTCTTTTAGACATGGATAAAGTAAAACTTGTTGATGATACCTTCATAGGATTAGATGAACAGATTAAAACTTTGAAAGAAAGTGATGTTTATTTATTTGAAACAGAAACTCCAGGAGGTACTGGAAATATAGGAGGTGATTCATCTTCTGCAATTGATACTGATGAAGGAAAGTTAAGTTTAGGTGCTCGCTTAGCTAAAGAAAGAACAGAAGCTACAAAAGTAACAGAAGCACAAAATAAATTTTTTTCATAGGAGGTAGAAAGATATGAGTATTGAAAGAAGCCAATCTTACATGGGCGAAAACAAAACAATATTACAATTCGCAGGGGAATTATTTCAAAATGCAATGGTAAAGGTTAAAAAAACTGATGTAAAAGAAGTAGAAGGTAAAAGAATACTTAAGGCAGGTACAGTAATAAGTAAAGATGGCAAAATAGTTGATGGATCCACAGTTACAAATGATAAGGCTTTTGGATTAGTTTATAGGGATGTAAATTTAACATATTCACATGGTACAGAGACTGTTCCAGTAACTATTTTTGGATTTATAAAAGAATCAACATTACCTGAAACTGTTTCATCAGAAGCTAAAACAGCTATGAAGATGCTTATATTTTTATAATTAGAAGGAGGAATGAGTAAATGGATTGGAGAGATATTATAAACGTAAAAGAAATAGCAACTTATATTAAAGAGCTTCCACCAGAAGTAGTAATAGGTGAAGCTCTTTTCCCTAGAAAAAAACAATTAGGAATGGAATTAAAATATATTAAAGGTGCAAAGAAAAAACCAGTTGTATTAAAACAATCTGCTTTTGATGTAGCAGTAAAAATTAGAGCATTAAAAGCACAAGTAGATGAAGTTACTAAACAAATGCCATTTTTTAAAGAATCAGTGCTTGTTAATGAAAAAGATAGACAAGACTTATTACTAGCTACACAGGCTCAAAATAAAAATGTTATTGATATGATCATTACTAAAATTTTTGATAATTACAAGGATCTTGTAGATGGTGGAGATATGCAAATGGAAAGAATGAGAATGCAGTTACTTTCTGATGCAGGAGTAATTTCTATTGTTTCTGAGGATGGAGATGTTGTATTTGATTTTGGTGTTTCTGAAAAACATAAAGAAGTATTAGCTGGTACTGCTAAATGGTCAGATACTATTAATTCAAATCCTATTTTAGATATGATTAGATGGAAAAGATTAATGAAAAACGAAGGTTATATTGTAGATAGGGCAGTATTAGATGCAACTACATTTGGATGGATTACAGCTAATAAAAATATAGTTAAATCAGGATGGCCACAAAACCCAAATTACTTAGCTTCAGATGATGAAATTAAAGAATATATAAAAAAGAAAACAGGTATAACATTAGCTGAAGTAAGTGGTTCTTATAAATTAGAAGATGGCAGTGAACAACCTTACTTTCCAAGTGGCAAATTTACATTAATACCTACAGGAACATTAGGAGCGACCTATTATGGGACGACTCCAGAAGAGGCAGATAAGATGTTCTCTCAAGGTTCAAATGTTGAAATAGTAAGAACGGGAATAGCTATCATGTCAATGAAAAAGGATGATCCGGTAACAGTGCAAACAAAGGTATCTCAATTAGGTATGCCAAGTTTCGAGCGTGCTGATGAATGTTTCTTTGCTACAGTTAACTAAGAGTGGTTACTTTAGCCACTCTTTTAGATTTTAAACAGGAAGGATGATTAATATGGCAAATAAAAAAACAGTAAAGGCCAAAGCTTTAGTAAACTTAAAATATGATAAAGATTGTTTTAAGATAGGTAATGAATTAAAGGTTAGAATAGAAGATGCATTAGATATGATTGAAAAAGAACATATTGAACTTTTAGAAGAATTACCAGAGGAAAATGAAGAAGAAATAGGAGAATCAGCTAAGGAAGGTGAATAATTATGGGCACACCTTTGCATGTTTTAAAGTTTAATCTTCAGGAAAGGCAATTTCCTTATTTCTCAGATGAAGAACTTGAAATGTTATTAGAAAATAATGATAGTGATATTAAAAAGGCTAGCTACCAAGGCTGTATTATGAAAGCTCAGGCTGATGATGGTGTTAATCTAGGGCCATTAAAGACAGAATCTAATAGGAATTATTGGCTTACTTTAGCAGATAGTTTTAAACCTAAAGAAACATATAAGTATAATACATCAATGAAAAGAGTTGATGGCCAATGAATGAGGAAAGAATAAAATTGCAGGCTAAGAAGAGTATATCTAAAAACCCAACACATATAATTCTTATGAGAAATATAAAAAAAAGTAACGGTATGAGGGGTGGCGCAGAAAAGCCCAATAAAGTAGCAAAATTAGATATATTCCTTGATGATACTAAGCATAATTTAATTTTAGATAATGTAAAAGAATCTGGAACTGTTAAAAGAACTAGAGGTATTTCAATGTTTGCAGTAACTGAAGGAATAGAAATAAAAGAGGGAGATTACTTTGAAGCTAATGGTTATAAATATATAGTAACTTATCCAGGAATGATTATTAAGGATGTCTATAATAGCGATTTGGAAGTGATTAAGAATGGCTGATGGTTGTAAACTAGAAATGCATGGATTAGATGAAGCTATGAAAAAATTAAAAGAATTTACTCCAAAGCTTAAAGCAGCTCTTGCACTAGATGCTCAAAATATAGCAATGAATATGGAAAAATGGGCTAAAGAAAATGTAGTATGGACGGATAGAACGGCTCACGCAAGGTTATTTTTAACAGCCACTGTAAAATGGACAAATACAAATACATTAATGGTTGCATTAAGCCATCAAGTAGATTATGGAGTCTATCTTGAATTATGCAATGAAGGTAAATATGCAATACTTGAAAGGGCTATACAAGAGTTTGCTCCTCAGTTTATGGAAGGATGGAAGAAAATAGTCCAATCAGTAGGAGTGATTTAATGACAAGAAAAGAGATATTTGATATATTGGACCCTCTTTACTCTTGCTATGCAATAGGAGAACATGAAGGGGAATGTATAGAACCTTATGTGGTTTTAAAATTTGAAAATCAATTAGGAAGCATGAATAACAGTCAATGTGGTTGGCAGTTTGTTCATGTTTTTTTATACGCTCCTTTAGGAGACATAACTGTACTTGATGAAATGTTAGATAAGGCCCAGAGAACCTTAAATGAAAAATTAGAATTTACAGGTGATATTACACCAGAAATTATAGAAGATGAAAAGAAAGCTTACTTTAGAAGATTAAAATACAAAATACCGAAGGAGGTAATTTAATGAGTACAACAGGAGAAATTTTATATAATGTTAAAAAGGTTATCCTAACACCGCTGAATAAATTAACAGGCTTACCATCAACTGATATGGAAAAAATAAATATAAAATGTGACAGTGAAATAGAAATAGATCCAGAAATAAGTCAGGGTCAGGAAAAACAACTAAGAGATGATGAAAGAATATTAGCTACTGCGGGCACACCAGACTTATTGTATGGTTATAAATTAAAACTTAAGAATACAACTCTTGAATTGGCTGTAGCAGCTCTTATAGAAGGTGGAATAATTCGTTATGATAAAGATGATTCTACAAAAATTATAGGATATGACACACCAATGCTTTCAGAAGGTTCTAAAATAAAACCTTTTATGGCAGAAATATATGCAGAAAATTACGAAGGAGAAGATGTAAAAAATTATGCTAAAATAACATTTAACAAATGTACAGGAAAAGCATTTAAAATGTCTCTTAAAAAAGATTTTTATGCTCCTGAATTTGAAATTAAATGTAGAGAAAATACTAAAGCTAAATTACCTATAAAGTCTATAGAATTTGTTGATTCATTACCACAAGACATAGAAGAGGGTAAAAAAGAATCTAATATTATAGACAATCAAGAACCTTAAAATCGAGAGCTATAGTAGGCTCTCTTTTTAAATTAAAATTTTAGGAGGAATTAGTATGGCAGTAACAAATATAGAGGAATTAAAAGCTAAAAAATATATAGAAGTAGAATTACCTGGATGGGATGTAGAAGATACATTTACAGTTAAATTGCAAAGAGTTAATTTATTAGATTTAGCAGCTAAAGGTAAGATACCTAATCCACTTATGGGACCTGTAATAGATTTATTTCAAGGAAAAGGCCCAGGAGGAAAAGATGAAGATAGTTTAAAAACTGTTAATGAGCTTGCTGAATTATTTTGTGAAACAACAATGGTTGAACCAACATTTAAAGAAGTTCAAGAAGTTATAGGCATGACAGATGAACAAAAAATTATAATATATAATTTTGCAGTGCACGGGGTACAGACCTTGGAGCCATTTCGTAAAAAGTCAAAAGATGATAAGTCTAATGACAATGGTGAAGATGTATCATAAGACACCAAGTGAGGTATTAAGAATTGAAGGTGAGTATGCAGCTTACTGCATTGATGAGGCTATGACAGAGTTTATATATAGAATCT
>OGSJ01000836.1_pt1 | contig 12405 bp, 11 predicted proteins | sample 1573851 | NCBI WGS metagenome assembly OGSJ01 (sample SAMN03295846, study PRJEB24534) | human gut metagenome | isolation source: fecal sample 6 from infant 6 | host: Homo sapiens | place: USA: Pittsburgh, PA | collected 2014-07 | reverse complement strand
ACGTAGGGAATGACGTCTTGGTCCGAGTTCTTCGGATTGACGGTGATGTTCTTGTTCGTATTGGCGGTTAGTTCTTTCGCTTGGCCGCCGGCATCTTTTCCGTTGACTTTGGCAACAAAGGGTTTGTCGTTGTTGTCTTTAACGGTGAGGCCTTTGTCTTCGGCCGGGGTCACGGTGACGCCGTATTCAGTGAGTTTGTCTTTTCCAATTTCGACGGTGTTGCCGTTTTTGTCGGTGAGTTTGACTTTGATGCCGTCGTGGTTGGGCTTGTCGCCTTCGGTGTAGGTCATCGTGGTCGGGTCTTGAGTGACTTCGATATCGGTGATGTTTGCCTTGTCGAAGGTGGCGCTGGTGGCGCTGGCCTTAAATTCGGTTGCTTTGGTGATGGCTTGTTCCCACGGTTTTTCCACGTTCCACTTCGCATCTTTGTAGTTGTCTGCGGATTCTGGGGTCGGGAATTTATCTTTCGCCAGTTTGCTGTTTTCAAAGACGGCGTAGGATTTGCCATATAAGTTGTCTGCTTTTACGCTCTTTTCATCACGGCTGACTTTGACTTCGAATACGCCCTTAGGCAGGTCAGTACCCGGGGTGATTTCTTGGCCGTTGGTGATGAATTGAGCGGTGTAGACGGATTTGTCTACGACGGTTTCGGTGCCTGCCGGGATGGCGGGTTTGTAGCCGTTTTCTTTGGTGGTTGTTGCATCGGCGACGTTGATGGTCGGCACGGTGACTTTTTCCCACTTGCTGCCTTTTTTAACCAGGGCGGAGATGACTTGTTGTTCGGTCTCGTCGCCCAAGGTCAGGCTACCTTTGTCGGCATCGGCGACTTTGAAGGCGACGATGTCGTATTGTGTCTTGTCGATGGTTTTACCGTCTTTGTCCGTGGTCGGGACGTTTTTGTCGTCCGGGTTGGTCGGATTCTCTTTGTCCGCAGGGACGTAGGGAATGACGTCTTGGTCCGAGTTCTTCGGATTGACGGTGATGTTCTTGTTCGTATTGGCGGTTAGTTCTTTCGCTTGGCCGCCGGCATCTTTTCCGTTGACTTTGGCAACAAAGGGTTTGTCGTTGTTGTCTTTAACGGTGAGGCCTTTGTCTTCGGCCGGGGTCACGGTGACGCCGTATTCAGTGAGTTTGTCTTTTCCAATTTCGACGGTGTTGCCGTTTTTGTCGGTGAGTTTGACTTTGATGCCGTCGTGGTTGGGCTTGTCGCCTTCGGTGTAGGTCATCGTGGTCGGGTCTTGAGTGACTTCGATATCGGTGATGTTTGCCTTGTCGAAGGTGGCGCTGGTGGCGCTGGCCTTAAATTCGGTTGCTTTGGTGATGGCTTGTTCCCACGGTTTTTCCACGTTCCACTTCGCATCTTTGTAGTTGTCTGCGGATTCTGGGGTCGGGAATTTATCTTTCGCCAGTTTGCTGTTTTCAAAGACGGCGTAGGATTTGCCATATAAGTTGTCTGCTTTTACGCTCTTTTCATCACGGCTGACTTTGACTTCGAATACGCCCTTAGGCAGGTCAGTACCCGGGGTGATTTCTTGGCCGTTGGTGATGAATTGAGCGGTGTAGACGGATTTGTCTACGACGGTTTCGGTGCCTGCCGGGATGGCGGGTTTGTAGCCGTTTTCTTTGGTGGTTGTTGCATCGGCGACGTTGATGGTCGGCACGGTGACTTTTTCCCACTTGCTGCCTTTTTTAACCAGGGCGGAGATGACTTGTTGTTCGGTCTCGTCGCCCAAGGTCAGGCTACCTTTGTCGGCATCGGCGACTTTGAAGGCGACGATGTCGTATTGTGTCTTGTCGATGGTTTTACCGTCTTTGTCCGTGGTCGGGACGTTTTTGTCGTCCGGGTTGGTCGGATTCTCTTTGTCCGCAGGGACGTAGGGAATGACGTCTTGGTCCGAATACGCTTTTACATTGATAACTGCTGTTGCGTTATCTGTTGAACCATCTGCATAAGTTACAACCACCGGTACACTTATTGGTTTTCCTGCATCTGCTGCTACTGGTGTGTAAGTTACACTACCGTCAGCGTTTACTACTGCACCTGTTGGAGCACCTTCACCTAAAGCAAATGTCATGCCTGTCGGTTGTGGATTTGCTTCTGGTTTAGGTTCTGTTGTGCTCTTTTCGTCTAGGAATTTTGGTGCTGTTACTGTTGCTGGTGTTCCAACTGTTCCATTCACTGCTGTATATTCCGGTTCGTATTTAGCGGATTCTCCATCTTTAATCGATAGCGGAACTTTGTCGACGTGTCCTTTTTTGATTAAGACTTCTTCGTCTTTATCATTTTTACGATAAACATCATAAGTTACTTCTACATTTGGAGCTTCTTCTGTTGCTTCAACTTCAGCTGTTGGAGTTCCAGAGATTTGATCGCCTGTAATAGTTAAACCGGCAATGGATTTTCCATCGATAAATTTAGCGCTTACATTTTTAAATACATAGCCTTCTTGTGGTGTTGGTACAACTTTTTGATTGTATTCAGTACCTTTCGCTCCATCGGCTAATGGTGAGTCTGTTATTAGATACTTGTGAGTTCTGGAACCTTCAATCTTTCCTACAACCTTACCTTGGTCAGTGTCATCCATAGATGCTGTTACTTTTACATCGTATAGGCCTGCTGTTGTCGGTTTACCGGAAATATTTCCATTTCCTGCATCGATTGTTAAGCCTTCAGGTAGGTTAACTGCTGAATAAGCAGCACCTTTAATCGGATTATCGTTTTTGTGTTCAAAATCATCATAACGAGAGCCGACATAGTTACTTACTTCGACCGTAAAGGAGTCGATAGCGATAGGATCAAGTAAATTTCCTTTTGAATCAACTCTGTGAAGTTTTGCTGTATATTCTGTCGTTTTTGTTACACCGGTTGTATCAAAGGGTGCTGAAGTAATGGTTCCTGTACTTGATGGCTGTTGTGCAGTTCCTCTTTTAACTTCTTTTCCATCGGGACCATACCATACGATTTGGTATTTATTCGATGTGAAGGAATAAGGAAGCCCTGTTGTCGATGTTTGTGCTATATCTCCGGGGAAGGCTGTGTTTGCTTCATTGTCATAGTTGGTAATGTGGAAGTCAATTTCTCCGGGACCAAATACGAAGTCAGATCTTAAAATACATTTAGTTGCTAAGGTTACTCCTACCCCAAAGCCTGTTGAAGACCAGCCTGCGTGAATACCCCAATCAGAGTTCATGGATGTGTAATAGTTGTTGTTATATGGAGTCATCACGCGAAGGTTTTCTGTTCCATCTGTAGAAACAAATAGCCAGTCGTAGTTAACGTGTTTTATTTCATTTTTCTTAGCAGTATCAAAAGCTCCGTTATCAGGACTATCTGCCACGGTTCCAAGTCTATCAATTTGTTCTTGAGTCCATTTGTTGCCTATAGCAATACCACCTGCTGCATCTCCAACTTTATAGTCGTAAGATTTAAGAGCAGCATCAGAGTTTTTATAAACTCCCCAAGTACCATTGAATTGGATAATATAATCACCCTCAGCATTGGTCTTGGCCGTTACGGTTTCTGCAATCCATTTTTCCGGATCTTTAGCTACTTCTTCTTTGATCCAAGCTTGCAAATCATCTTCGAGCTTTGAAGTCCATTTTGAGCCACGGATATCTTCTTTTTTTGATTGTCCAAATTTCACTGCTGTAGCATCACTATAAATTTGCTTCATAGCATAGTCGGAAAGATAGGATGCTCTTACAGTTACGTCTTTTGCTCCTTCGGTGTGCTGAGCTATATCATACCAATGAACTCCACCAATACCTGATTTGTAATCCCAAGAAACTTTACCAGTCATATAACCGCCGGATTTACTTTGTGCCGGTGTTTCTTTGGCATCAGCCCTGTGCATTTCTGCCTTTGGCTTTTGCATAAATAGAATCTTCCAATTGTCATGGGTATTCTTTGCTGTATTGGAACTTGAACCACCTTGAGTAATAGGTAGGCCAAAATCAGGAAATACTACCCCTTCTCCTGTTATATATTGAAGTTGATAACCTTTCGGAATAGTATCTTCTTCAACCCAGAACTTATACCTTTCATTACCGGCAGATACAGTTGTATCTGCATCAAATTTAATTAATTTTCCATCCGATGCTAAATAAGGGGTACAACCAATATTTAGTCTGCCGTTGGCATCGGATACTGCGGTGTAAATAGGCGATACATAGCCGCCGTCTTCAAACCATTGAAAGTAGCCTCTTACTCCCTCTAAGGGTTTAAATTGTTGACCTGTTGCATTAGCTAAAGGAAGGTTTACGTCCCCTCCTGTTTGTACACCTACAAAGGCGTGAACAGCGTTTCTCGAATCGTTGCCCACTTGAGATTCAATTGGTGGTGCAGCATCTCTTGTTGCTGTGCCACCTGGCGTCGGCGCTGCAAAGGCGGCAAAGGGCATGGGGGTCATGGTGACGGTAATGGCGACGGCCAAGACCCAGGCCAGTGCTTTGACGGCAAGGCTTTGCTTAAATTTTTGCATTTTCATCTCTCCATTCCTTTCAGATTTGGCTGTGCCCTGGCGAGGGGTTGTCCTCGTTAACACAGCCTGCCGGGTGGTCGGGAATATGTCTTTCGCCTCCTCAGGGTCACGTGCATGGGGTCTGTCGGCATGCTTGTCAGCTTAGGCCTGATAGGCCCTGGAGGGCTGTTGCGGTTCAGTATCCGGAAGTGCCTATACTTAGTTCTATCTTAGCATAGGCGAGCGAAAAAATCTATATCTTTAAGTTAACCCCCCCTAGTCTATGCTTTCTTTTTAGCTTTTATGCCGTACAGGAAGTGGATGTCTGAATTTTATGCAAAAGCCTCTCCCGTCAAAGGAAAAGCCCGGCCTGCATCCTTCTTTCGCCCCCGGTAAAAGCCCATACCCAAGCGGTTTAAGGCTCCTTGAAAAAATGCTGTCCGGGAAATTTTTCCTGGCTGATTTGAGAGGTGCTTTAAACAAATAGAGAACCCGGCAACTTTTTCCTAATTGACCGGCCGGCAGCTGCCGCTTGCCAGCAATAATAAAAAAACTTTATGCAACCATTTCCGTCCAAGTTCCGGCCGGAAGGACCCGGATGCGGGCAAGGCCCGCTAGCCGGCCCCACCCCAGGAAGCCGTCCGCTAGGTCCCTGCCTTTTGCCGGCGTTACGACAGAACCGCGCCTCCTTAGCGCAGGTCCTGTACCGGTCCGGGCGGGCATACCCTGTCCTCCGATAGGCTTCTTGCACAAAAAAACAGCCCCGGAAAAGGGACTGCTTATCCTGTACCGGCCCGGGCGGAGACATCCTTGGGTCCGTAACGCTTATGGCATAAAAAAGACAGCCCCTTAGCAAGGGACTGTCTGTGGGCTAGGCCTGAGTGGACTTGAACCACCGACCTCACGCTTATCAGGCGTGCGCTCTAACCAGCTGAGCTACAGGCCTATATCAAATTCTTGACGCTTGCTATTATAAAATAGGGGGCGCCTTCCTGTCAAGGAAAAACCCCGCCGGCCGGCGGGGTTTTGGGCTTATGGTTAGTCAATGGGCTTGAAGGCTTTTTTGTTGGCGCCGCACAGGGGGCATTTCCAGGTATCCGGCAGGTCTTCAAAGGATGTGCCTTTGGGGATGCCGCCTTTTTTGTCGCCTTTGGCGGGGATGTACATATAGCCGCAGGTGGCCATTTGGCATTGGTAGATGCGCATGTCTTTTTCGTTGCTCATGGTGTCCTCCTTGTTGGTCGTCTGCTTACTAGTAATCGGTTAAGTTTTGTCTGTGGCCGGGGCCTTAATCAATAGACCCAGAGGCCGATAAACGAGGGCAACAGCAGGCCCAGGCTCAGCATGGCGACGAGCACGATCAGCCCGATTTTTTGCCAGCCTTTTAAGCGATGGTAGCTCATTGGCCGCCTCCTTCTCGAAAATAGCGCTCAATATCGTACATTACGATGCCTGCGTCGCCGACGGCGGAGGCAATTTGACGGACGGTCTTGGACCGGACATCGCCAATGGCGTAAACGCCGGGGATGTTGGTGGCCATGTTGTCATCGGTCAGGATGTAGTTGTTCGCGTCGCCTTTGATGGTGGACGGAACGACTTCATTATTGGGGTCATAGCCGACAAAGATAAAACAGCCGGGGAAATCCCAGGTTTTGGTCTCGCCGGTTTTGACGTTTTCGGTGACCACCTGGCTTAATTTATCGTCGCCTAAAAGCTCGGTGACGATGGTGTCCCATTCAATATGGAGTTTGTCGTTGGCCAGGGCCAATTCTTGGGACCGCTTGTTGGCGCGCAGGGCATCCCGCCGGTGAAAGAGGGTGACGCTGCGGCACATTTTGGTCAGGTAGAGGGCTTCTTCCACGGCAACGTCGCCGCCGCCGACGACGCAAACGTCTTTGTCTTTAAAGAAGAAGCCGTCACAGGTGGCGCAGTAGCTGACGCCACGGCCGCGGAATTTGCCTTCATTGGGCACGCGCAGCATCCGGGGGTAGGCGCCGGTGGCGAAGATGATGACCTTGGCCTGGTAGGTCCGGTCGCCGGCGGCACTGGTGGTGGTGACGGTTTTAAGGTCGCCTTGGACCTGGACGTCGGTGACCCGTTCAAAGATCATTTCCGCACCAAAGGCGGTGGCTTGTTCATAGAATTTCATCATCAGCTCAGACCCGGAGATGCCGCCGGGGAAGCCGGGAAAGTTTTCAATGAAGTCGGTGGTGGCGGCTTGCCCGCCGGGGACGCCCATTTCAAACATGGCCACCGAATAACCGGCGCGCCGGGCGTAAATGCCGGCGGTCATGCCGGCCGGGCCGCTGCCGATAATGGCAATATCAAACATATGGTCCTCCTTGTGTCGCCTTGCTGTTTGTGCCACAACTTCATCGGTATGCGGCTCACCACGCCGATGACAGGAGTCGAACCTGCGGCCAATGGTTTAGGAAACCACTGCTCTATCCTCTGAGCTACATCGGCAGTTGTTTCCATTATAAGGCCCCCGGGGAGATTTTGCAATCAGCCGCCGGGCGGGAGAGCTGCCCCGGTCATCTGATGAGCATATACCCCTTCCCGGGCTTTTGAAACAAAATAAATTGACCGGTAAGGGTTGACAGGGGGCGGCTGCGGTTTTAAAATGAGTCCGATTATGATAATGCTTCTCATTTTACACGTCTAGGGAGGATCTGTCATGAAAGGAAGGCGTTATCGCACCGATAACCGCGATGCGATCGTTAATTGGTTTGTGACCCATGAGGGGGAAGCCATTTCTGTGGCGGCGCTCAAGGCCCAGCTGGAAGCAGAGGGCCGGGGCATGTCCATTGCCACCCTCTACCGCAACCTGGCCCTTTTAAGCGACGACGGCTGGCTGACCCGAACCGGCGATGCGGTCCTGGGCAGCGATGTCTATGTTTATCGCAAGGGGCCGGACGGCTTTATGCTGCACTGCCTGGGCTGCGGCAAGATGGAGTCCCACCATTGCTCGCAGGCGGAGGCGCTCTGGCGCCACATTGCGGACAGTCATCATTTCCTGATTGACAGGCAGCAAGTGATCATTCGCGGCTATTGCCGGGAATGTCAGGACAAGCACCGCTCTCAGACGACGACATTTTAGGAGGTTTTTAATGAGACTACGTTCTGTTGTTGCTGTATTGCTTTGTGCATCTTTGGCGTTTTTAAGCGCTTGCGGCGCCGAGTCCCCGTCATCTGAAGGATCGGCGGACAGCGGTAAGCTGACGGTTTTAGCGTCTATGTTTCCTGAATATGATTTTGCCCGGCAGATTGCGGGCGACCGGGCTGAGGTGGACTTGCTCATGCCCCCGGGAGCGGACGCCCATTCCTTTGAACCGGGGCCCGGGGACATGAAGGCCATTCAAGGAGCGGACCTGCTTTTATATATGAACCCGGTGATGGACCACTGGATTTCTGAACTGCCGGACCGCATTGATGCAGATGAGGCCAACTTTGTAGACGTCAGCAAAAAAGTGCCCAAACTGGCCATGCCAAAGGCCGATACTTTGGAAGCCCTCTTGGCCAACCAGCCTGCGCCTGAGGCTACCCCTGTTGATGAAAAAACGGCTGCCGAAGCAATTAAAGCTCATGAACACGACCACGACCACGATGAGGACGCCCACGAAGACGAGCACCACGACGGGGATGCTCATGAGCACGAAAATGCCGATGCGGACAGTCATGATCACGAAATGGATGAGGCGCACGAAGAACATGAAGAGCATGAAGGTCATGAAGGCCACCATCATGAAAACGACCCTTACGACCCGCACACTTGGACCGGCATCCGCAACGACATCATCATTGCAGAGACCATTCGCGATGCGCTGATTGAAAAAGATCCGGACGGCAAAGACCTCTACACTAAAAACTGCAAGGCCCTGACCGATAAGCTAAGCGCTTTGGACAAGGAATATGCTGCCCTTGGCGAAAAAGCCGCCAACCGGCCCCTTATTGTGGCGGATGAATTCCCCTTCCTCTACTTGGCCCACGATTACAAGCTTACCTTTGTCCCGGTCCTGTCCTCTTATGGCGAACATGGGGAGGCTTCAGCCCGCCGCCTGGCGCAAATTTCCGACTTGATGCGGGACAAAAAAATCCCCGTGCTCTATTACACGGAACAAACGGAGCCGAAACTGGGCAGTCAATTGGCCAAGGATACCGGTGCGGAAACCCTGATGCTGAATGCCGGCCACACGGTCAGCGCTGAAGATATGAAGAAGGGCCTCAGTTATACGGATATTCTGGAGAGCAATTTGGCCGTTTTGAAAAAAGGGTTGGCTGTAGCCGACTAAGCAGGGTTTGGCCGCCAACCGGGCGGGCTTGACTTGACCTAAAGCGAGATGAACAGAAAGGACGTGCCATGGCTTCCATACAGTGTCGATCTCTATCGCTGGCGTACGGCCCGGTGCCGGTGGTGCAGAAGGTGTCGTTTGACCTGCCGGACGGGGGATATTTGGTGGTGGTTGGTGAAAACGGGTCCGGTAAGAGCACCCTTTTTAAGGCGATGGCCGGCCTGCTGACGCCGACAGCCGGCAGCGTGCGCTTTTCGCCGGAAGATGTGCGGCCGGGTTACCTGGCCCAGTTGGACGATATTGCGGCGAATTTTCCCGCTTCTGTGAAAGAGGTGGTCCTGAGCGGCAGCCTTTGCCGGACCCGGTCCCTTTTCTACAACCGGCAAGCCAGGGCGCAGGCCCGGGCAGCCTTGGACCGGATGGACATGCTGCCCTTTGCGGACCGGTCCTTTCAGGCCCTGTCCGGTGGCCAACGCCGGCGCGTCCTTTTGGCCCGGGCCTTGGTGGCCGCCCAGGGGCTCTTGCTCCTGGACGAGCCCACGGCAGGCTTGGACCGGGCCACCGCCGCAGACCTCTACGCCCTGCTGCGGTCCTTGAACCGGGAAGAGGGGATGACCGTGGTGACCATTTCCCACGATATGGTGGCCGGCCTGGATGACGCCAGCCACATTTTGGCCATGCGGCATGGCCGGATGGCCTTTTTCGGGACGCAGGCAGACTACTTTGCCCAGGAAGAGAAGGGGGGATGACCGTGTCGGCGCTCTTGGATTACGATTTTATGCGGCGGGCCCTGGTGGTCGGCCTCTTGATTGCCCTTTGCTGTGCGGTCTTGGGCGTGCCCCTGGTCTTACGCCGCTTTGCCATGATTGGCGACGGCTTGTCGCACACGGCCTTTGCGGCCATGTCCCTGGCCTTGGCGGTCGGCTGGGCGCCGCTCAGCTTTGCCCTGCCGGTGGTCACCCTGGCATCGGTGGCCCTGCTCTACCTGTCGGACCGGGGCCACTTAAAGGGGGACGGGGCCATTGCCATGATTGCCACGTCAGCCATGGCCTTGGGGGTCACGGTGGCCAGTTTATCCCGAGGCATTACGGCGGACATTTACGCCTATATGTTCGGGTCTATTTTGGCCATCAGCCCCTCTGAACTGGCCCTGTCTGTCGGCTTGTCGGTGGTAGTGCTGACGGTTTATGCCCTGGCCTTTGACCGCCTTTTTGCGGTCAGCTTTGATGAAGCCTTTGCCCGGGCCGTCGGTTTAAAAACAGGGCGCTACCGGCTCTTGCTGGCGGTGTTGACGGCGGTAACAGTCGTCCTGGGTCTGCGCCTGGTCGGGGCCCTGCTGATTGGCGGGCTGATTATCTTTCCCTCAGCAGGGGCCATGCACTTATCCCACACCTACCGGGGCGTGGTCCTGTCTGCGGCCGCCCTGGCTGTGCTGGCCATGCTGGCTGGCCTGGTCGTCTCCTTTTACGCCGACCTGCCCACCGGCGCCACAGTGGTGCTGATGGACCTGGTCCTGTACATCATCTGCGCCCTGTTCGGCCTTTGGCGCCGGCGGCTAAAAGCCTAACAGAAGCGCCCCGCCGGCCTTGGCCTTAGGCCGGGGCAAGCGCTTTCCTCATAAATGAAAACAGCCATATAAAAAGGTGCTGTGCCGAATGCCTTTAGGCATTCTGACACAGCACCTTTGTTATTGCGTTTTAAATAGGCCCTGATCAAACGCAATGCAATTCTTTTTTCAGCGCCTCTTGCAGCAACTGGGAGCAATTTATATTTCTATTTCTTGCCATCTCGTTTAGATAGCTTGGTAGAGAGACGGTTCGCTGAACGGTCTTATGGTCCATGCTCCGAACATAGGCATCAATATCAAGGCCAACCAAGGTAACGAAGGTTCCTGCTTTTACAGTGGCTTCCAAGGCTTCAGGCTTAATATCCTTTAAAGCTGAGGCCTTCGGGTAGCCTTCACCGGCAATATAGGCCTCATAGAGCCAGGTTCCCAAGGCATCTTCGGCCATTTCAAAGGCTTCTGCCTCACCATCTCCCTGGGTAACAATGCCGTCTAAATCCGGGAACTCGACAATATAGCCACCCTCTTCGGCAGCATAAAAGATAGCCGGATAAACTAAGAACATCTGCCCAACCCCCTTTCTTGTAAAAAAGGCAAGGAGGGAACTATTTCAGCCCCGCTTGTTTCAGAATAGCTTGTTCAAGCCCCTTCTTTAAGTCCTTGCTGTGAACGGGCACCAGGGTGCTCCGTCCGTCAGGATGGCGTAGCTTCTGATGGCTCCCCTTCCCGCCGGGAACAATCCGAAAGCCGTTCTTTCCCGGAGGCTTCATCATATTTTTAGAGCACATCGGCATAAGACGCCCTCCTTCCAGCAATATTATACATAATAATACGTATCCTATCGAGAGGAAAATGCCCCGTCACCGCCGGCTTGTGCCGTAAAGCCGTCAGGAGCAATTCATATAAAAAGGTGCTGGGCCGAATGCGCTTAGGCATTCTGACACAGCACCTTTGTTATTGCGTTTTAATCCTGCTTAAAAGTCGTCGTCCTGACCGCCTTCAACACATTCTGCATCCGGGTTGTCCAGGAATTCTTGGAAGAGACCGTGAACCACGTTGTTGCGGGTAATCAGCCCTACCGGGCGACCCTCTTTATCAAGAACGGGCAGGTGACGCAATTGCCGTTTGTTGATAATCCGCGACGCATCACGCATGGTATCTTCCGGCGATACCGTGTATACATGGGTGGTGTAGCAGGTGTAAATCGGGTCATTGACCACCGTTTTCAGGTAATAGGGGAAACAGTCCACTTGATACCAGCTACGGATGTGGTTCAGCTGCTTATTTTTCTTGCGCACATTGTAAACCACATTGTCAATGATATCCCCGTCAGATAAAATACCTGTCAATTTACCATCTTCATCAACGATGAAAATCGAGCCGATTTTTTCGCGGACAAATATCTCAATGGCATCCCCGATATTTGCCGTATTAATCAAGGTTCTAGGATTTTCAATCATTACATCTTTAACCAATACCGCCATAATAAGACCTCCCCTTCCCTATGCAGTATGTGCTAAATGTTGACTTACTCCGGACCGACAGCCTTTACAGTGTCTATTTTTTGTAATTATAGAAGCCTTCGCCTGTCTTAATCCCGAGTTTTTTACCGCGAACCATCTTACGCAGGAGCGTATGCGGACGGTATTTCGGGTCGCCGGTTTCGTTGTAGAGCACTTCCATAACGGCCAGGACAATGTCCAAACCGACCAAGTCCCCTAGGGCAAGAGGCCCCATCGGATGGTTGGCGCCGAGTTTCATGGCTGTGTCAATGCCTTCAACGGAAGCGAGACCGTCTGCATAAATGCCGATGGCTTCGTTGATCATCGGAATCAGGATGCGGTTAACCACAAAGCCCGGTCCTTCTTCGACTTCAACCGGTGTTTTACCGATTTTTTCGGAGATTTCGATGATTTTCTTAGCGGTTTCATCAGGGGTGTTGATCCCTTTGATGACTTCGATCAATTTCATGACCGGAGCCGGGTTGAAGAAGTGCATGCCGATGACGCTGCGTTCAATATCCGCACCGATTTCAGTGATGGACAATGAAGAGGTGTTGGTTGCAAAAATAGCATCCGGTTTGCAGATT
>OGSJ01000828.1_pt1 | contig 12549 bp, 9 predicted proteins | sample 1573851 | NCBI WGS metagenome assembly OGSJ01 (sample SAMN03295846, study PRJEB24534) | human gut metagenome | isolation source: fecal sample 6 from infant 6 | host: Homo sapiens | place: USA: Pittsburgh, PA | collected 2014-07 | reverse complement strand
GCATCATCCGGAAGCGAATTGGTTTGTCATCACCGTTTCAACCCTTATGGCTTTCGGCGGGATTTTCCTGGCCTACCTGGTTTATTACAAGAAAACCATTTCCGCTGCAGCTGTTGCCCAGCGTTTCAGCGGCATTTATACCATCCTGTACAATCGGTACTATGTGGACGAATTTTACGGCTGGGTTTTCCATCAGCTCGTACTCGGCTTTTCCAAGTTCTGCAAGTTCTTTGATGAAGTCATCATTGACGGCTTCCTCGACTTCTTGACAGTGGTAACCAAGTGGAGCGGGTCGAAATTGCGTCGCACAGAGACCGGGAATCTACAGACCTATGCCTTGGTCATGTTTGCTGCTGTGATCATCTTGGTCCTGTGGAAAGCTATTCCGATGTTGGGAGGGATATAAATGAGCTTCCCGATTTTATCAGTCATTTGTTTTATGCCGATTTTAACGGCGCTCATTGTGTTCTTTATTCCGGAAAGCAATCTGAGTTTGTTGAAAAAGGTGCCGATTGTTATGATGGGTGCCAATTTGCTGCTCAGCTTATACTGCTTCATCAGCTATGATGTGGCAGCCGGCGGTTTCCAATTCTCGGAAAATATCCCGGTGGTAAAGGATTTGGGCATCAACTACATTATGGCAGTTGACGGTATATCCATGCCCTTGGTGCTGTTGACCAGTTTGATCATCTTCGCCGGAACCTGTATTTCCTTTGACATGGACATGCGGGTCAAGGAATTCTACATTTTCTTGATGATCCTGGTGACCGGGGTTTACGGCGTTTTCTTAACGCAAAACCTCCTCTTCTTCTATATTTTCTTCGAATTTGCCCTGGTGCCCATGTACCCGCTCATCGGGATTTGGGGCTCCAAGCGCAAAGAATACGCCGCTATGAAATTGGTCCTTTACTTGCTGATCGGTTCAGTTTTTGTCTTGATTGGCATCATCAGCATGTACCTGTATGCGGCACAACCGGATGTACTCGGCGCTTACACCTTGGACATGCAAACGCTCTTTAACATTGACTATCCGGTTGACTTGCAAATTTTCGTCTACGGCTTAATGGCCCTTGGGCTTGGCTTCCTGGTTAAGATGTTCCCCTTCCACACCTGGAGCCCCTTGGGGTATGCTGCCGCACCGACGGCTGTTTCCATGCTCCACGCCGGCGTTATCGTTAAGCTGGGGGGTTACGGGCTGATTCGTCTGGCCGTTTCCTGCTTCCCGGATGGGGCCCATTTCTGGGCGCCGGTAATTGCCATTTTGTGTATGGTGAACATCGTTTACGGGGCCTGCATCGCCCTGGTGCAACACGACTTGAAGCTCCTCGTCGGGTATGCCTGCGTGAGCCATATGGGCTACATCCTCTTAGGGGTAGCGACCTTAAACGCCCTATCCCTGTCCGGGGCTGTCAGCCAAATGGTTGCCCACGGCTTGATGACGAGCTGCTACTTTGCGCTCATTGGCTATATTTACCACCAGGCCGGTACCCGAGACCTGACCCGTTTCCAGGGGCTGGCCAAGCAAATGCCGAGAATGGCCGTTGCCTTCAGCATGGTTTCTCTGGCCTGCTTAGGCTTACCGGGTATGTTCAACTTTGTAGCTGAATTCCTGATTTTCATGGGTTCCTTTACCTCTGAAAAAGTTATTTTCGGCTTTATCAGCTACAAGGTCTTGTCCATCATTGCCATCAGTGGGATCGTCATTACGGCCACCTACTGCTTGCGCGCTGTGCGCCGGATGTTCATGGGCCCGCGCGATCCGCAATGGGATTATCTGCGTGATATTCACGGCATTTACCTGGTTGCACCAATCGTCCTTTTGGGCGGGCTCCTGGCCTTTGGTCTTTGGCCTTACCACATTACGGATATGGTTCAATCCGGTGTCGCACCGATGTTGGTTAAATTATCACAATCCACGATGGGAGGGATTTTCTAATGGGATTCTTTGCTAATATTTTCCCGGAACTTTCCGTCGTCGTTTTGGCCATCCTGCTGATTATCCTTAAGCTGGTCACCGGGTGCCGGCAGGGCAAGGTTTACGGTTACCTCTCCATTGCTTGGTTGGCGGCCACTATTGTCATCATGCTCCTTAACCCGCCGGAAGGCGTCTTGACATGGGGCAGAATGCTCTACATTGATACCTACGCAACGTATTTTCGCGTGATCATCTTGATTTCAGCCATTTTGGTTCAGTTGGCCTCCATCAGTTATGTGGACAAATTGGGCTATCGTAAAGCTGAATTCTTTGCCCTCTTGAACTTCTGCCTGCTGGGGATGATGGTCTTTGCCGCCGCCGGCGACCTCATCACCATGTACCTGGGCTTAGAAGTGATGACCATGAGCTTTATCGTCTTGATTGCCTTTGTGCATTACGATAACTTGGCCACAGAAGGCGGCATGAAGTATTTGATCTTATCGGCCATGTCTTCTGCCGTCATGCTCTTTGGTATGAGCGTGGTATACGGCTATTTCGGAACGACTATTTTTGCCGATATGGTCGCCGGTCAAGGGATCAGCGCCCAATCGCCCTTCCTCATGATGGGGATTTTGATGATTGTCTCCGGCTTTGCCTTTAAGATCAGCGCCGTGCCCTTCCATATGTGGGCACCGGATATTTATCAGGCAGCACCGACGCCGGTAGCCGGCTTTTTGGCCGTCGGTTCTAAGGCAGCGGCCTTGGCCCTTTTAGCCCGGGTTCTGATCATCCTCTTCCCGGATTACCAGGAAATGTGGGCACCGGTTCTCGTGGCCCTGGCCCTCTTGTCGGTTATCTTCGGCAACCTGGTTGCCATTGTTCAGAAAGACGTCAAGCGGATGCTGGCATATTCTTCCATTGCGCAAGTCGGTTACTTGCTCTTGGGGATTTTAGCCGCCAGCCATTTCGGCGCCATGGCCATGATGTACTACATCACCGCCTATGTGTTTGCCAATACCGGCGCCTTTATTGTGGTGAGTGCCTGGGAAGAAAAACTGGACAGCACTTGGCGGGACGATTACATTGGCATGAGCAGTCGCGCCCCGTTTTTGGCAGCAGCGATGTTTGTTTTCCTGGTCTCCTTAGGCGGGCTCCCGCCCATGGGTGGTTTTATCGGGAAATTCCTGCTGTTCACTGCGACCATTCAGGCAGAATACCTCTTGGTTGCCTTGATTGCCTTGCTGATGAGCATGATCAGCGTCTACTACTACTTCCTGGTGGTAAAGGCCATGTATGTAACCAAACCGGCGGAAGACGCCGACTTGAAACACGTTTCCATGAGCAAGGGCATCCTCGTTGCTTTGGTCGTGTGCGTGGTTATGAGCCTAGTCTTAGGGCTTGTCTTCGGGCCGGCCGTTGATCTGTCGATGACAGATGCCAGTTCACTGTTTATGTAAAATAAAGACGGCGGCATCCGCCGCAGGATAAAAGCCTACCCCCAAAAGTTGGACCTAACAGGCCAACCTTTGGGGGTCTTTTGATGGGAAAATACACTTATGCCGTCAAGCAAAAACCTGTAGCAGGAGACTTGCGCGTGTGGCGTCTTAGAAAACCGCATAAAGGAACTGGAAACAGAAATTGTCGACCGATTCCAGCCGCCGTATGTGCTGGGCACAGCTACTAAGTCACTTGGAGACAGAAGAAGCCATAGGGAGGACGCCCGAGTCTTCTCCAAACTTTAAGACCACTTCCAGCTAAAAGAGATCCTTTCCACTGTTCAATATGCAAAATCCGCATAGCAGAAAAAATGAAAAACACCGATTAATAAATGTTAGAGGAAGAGCAAATCTTTTAAAGGATGTCAGAGCAAGGGAATTGCTGGGATAAAAGGCCTTCGTGGAAAAATTCTTCGGTATGTTGACAAGAAAAATATATGATGATCACGTTGACCGCAAGCGAGGAGAACTGATTCAGGTAAGTGAAGATTTTATCTGCTATGATAAGGCAGGTTGAATACAGAAAAATTAGGCGGCCTTAATCCGAAAGAAGATTACAAGCAAATGCAATCTGCACAAAATGAAGGTGATGTAAAAGGAAATCGCGCAAGCAAGATACGGACTTGATTAGGTCCAACTTTATGAGATGACCGCATAGCGGCTGGTGTTCTTCATATCGCCTTGGTTGCGGAGCCACTGCTAAAGCAAGACAATGAAAAAACACCTCAATTTACTTGAGGCGTTCCAGGGTAAGAGATACTTTTGCCAGCTAGGGATTATTAGGAAGCCCGACTATTGATGGTAAAAAGCTCTTAGTATACCATGCGTAGGATGGATACCGTCACTGCGCCAATAAGCGCTGCGGCCGGCAGGGTAATTACCCAAGCCAGAGCAATCGGTTTCATCAAATTCCAATTGGCCGCTTTATTGACCATACCAACGCCCAACACTGCACCAATAAGAATATGGGTCGATGAAACCGGAATGCCCAATAATGAGGCAACCATCACCACCGTTGCCGCAGAAAGTTCGGCACTGAAGCCTGAACTCGGATGTATTTCCGTGAGGTTCGTTCCAACCGTTGCGATGACCCGGCGACCGATGAACCAAAGTCCAGCGACCAAGGCCACGCCAAAGCTCACCATGATTTCAATCGGCACTTCCGCTTCAGCATTCACTTGCCCTGTCCGCAAGACATCAAGTACCGCTGCAAAGGGGCCGATAGCATTCGCGATATCATTAGATCCATGGGAAAAAGCAAAGGCCGAGGCGGTAAATACCTGCATCCAACTGAACAATAAAAAAGTCGTCTTTTTCAAGGATTTCTTACGCATAAAACGAGTCGCAATCATAGCGGTCAGCCACACTGAAGTACCGATCATGGCCAGAATCAAAAAATTCCCCACATTGGAAATATCCAGGTGTAAATTCTTCAGACCCTTAAACAGCAGCATAGAAGCAATGATAATTGCTCCGAAACTGGCTAAAATCGGTACCCATTTTTCCAGTGCCGCATGCGGGTCAATCTTATTAAGACGCCGCTCAATCGCAAACAGTTCATGATAGTATTCTGATTCTAAATCATCCTCATCAAAATCATCTCCGGCAAACGTTGCCGCATCACGCGCCATCATATTGGTATAAGCCACTTTTTGAATATCGCTCATGCGTTCAAAGGCTTCACGGTAGCTTTTTTTATAGGCTTTCTTTTCCTGCTTAATTTCCTTCATCATGGTATCTGCTTTTTCATTATACACCAAAATATTTTTCTTCACAAATGAGTATAAAAAAAAGGAACAAAGGCCGCCGAGTATCGGACTGATGACCCAGGATATGGCGATCCGCCCAATCTCAGCCCATTGAACCATTTCCCAACCGCCTGTATTGGTGGCAAAGCCGACGGTAAGAGCTGCACCGACAATACCGCCTACGATAGAATGGGTCGTGGATACCGGCCAACCACGCCAAGTCGCTATTAAAAGCCAAAGGGCCGCTCCTAAAAGAGAAGCAATCATGATGTAAACAAAATCCAGGGGATTGGCCGACACACTATCGAGGCTGACAATGCCTGAACGCACCGTCTCTGTTACTTCGCCGCCTGCCAGTACTGCACCGGAAACTTCAAAAATAGCGGCGACCACAAGGGCCTGCTTCATCGTTAGTGTACCCGCCCCGACGGATGTCCCGAAAGAGTTGGCAACATCGTTGCCGCCGATATTAAAGGCCATGAATACGCCGAAAGCGATTGCTGTCAATAATTGCACCATAAATTGCTGATTATTGATATATTGCATGGACCAAGCAATAAAAAATCCAAGCGTGACAATCAGCAACAAAGCAAATGCCAAATGCCATCCCAAATCCCTGCCTAAAAATTGATTTCCCTCAGATGCTTCAGGCACTCCTTTTTTACCTGCCATCATTGGCCTCCTTATCTGTAAATATTGCACTTTTTTACAGATGAAGTGTACCACAGTGGACTTGTCCTTTTTGTTATGGTCTTGTCAAAATTATGGAAAATTTGGGGGCATCACGACTTCCGGGAAAGAAAAAAAGAGCATCGGGCGCCCTATTCGAGGTCATGGTTAAGAGACCTTTACATAACATTTTAATTCCAGGAATCTATTTATTTGTCTAACTTTCATTTCATCTTTCCTTGGGCATGAATCACCAAATTAGACCGCGTGGTTGCTTTCTAGCGAAAGCTGCTTCTGTTGCAAAAGCGCTATGGCATGACCTTTTATCTTGTTGTGGATCGTCTTGGGCGTTTTGGGCAATGTTGTAGCAAAAAAGGCTAAGTGGTTCATAGGGATTGCTGACCTGTAGATGGAGCTTTGATTCGTGTATTTTGCTCAAGCGGAACCTACGAGCTTTTGCATTTTCGGATAAAACTTGATGCTTTGTTTTACTGCAAATCCAAGTTGCTGAAGAACAATAAATATTAAAGAAAGGTATAAGATAACGTTTTTTATTGGCAGACGGGTCATTTTATGTTATTATGAATATATCTTAAAAAATAAAAGCGACAAGAACTATTAAACTCCACAGGAGAAAGGAGCCGGCTGATGATAGAATTCAAAAATGTTGAAAAAATTTATCCCGGCAATACCGTTGCGGTAAAAGATGTTAACCTTGTTTTGGAAGACGGATCTTTTAACGTTTTTATCGGTACGAGCGGCAGTGGTAAAACCACTTGCCTGCGCATGATCAACCGGATGATTGATCCTACCGGCGGTCAAGTCTTGATTGACGGCAAGGCGACCACAGATATCAACGAAGTGGCGCTGCGGCGGCAGATTGGTTATGTGATTCAGCAAATAGGTCTCATGCCCCATATGACGATTTACGAAAACATCGTTATGGTGCCGAAGTTGTTAAAATGGCCGGAAGAAAAAATGCGCGAAGTGGCGCTGAAATTAATGAAACGGGTGAATCTGCCGGAAAGTTATTTGGATTTGTACCCCAATGAGCTTTCCGGCGGCCAGCAACAGCGTGTCGGTGTGATTCGCGCCCTGGCTGCGGATCAGGAGATTATCTTGATGGATGAGCCCTTTGGCGCCCTGGATCCCATCACGCGGGATTCGCTGCAAAACCTGGTCAAACGCCTGCAGCAGGAAATGGGCAAGACGGTTGTCTTTGTTACCCACGATATGGACGAAGCCTTGACCCTGGCGGATCAAATTGTCATCATGGACCACGGCAAGGTGGTGCAAAAGGGGAGCCCCAACGATATTCTTGCCCATCCGGCCAATGAATTTGTTACCGACCTCATCGGCGAAGACCGGTTGCGGCAGGCGCAGTTTAACATTTCCACCGTAAAAGAGATCATGTACACCAAGCCCATCACCATCGGCCCTGATGCGAGCCTTAGAGAGGCTGTTTTGCTGATGCGTGAAAAACGGGTGGACTCCCTCTTTGTAACGGATTCGGATGGCGTTTTGATTGGCTATTTGGATATTTTTGAAGTGGAGCACATCCGTCAATTAAAGGGCACAGTCCGGGATCATATGAAAGACTGCTACTATCTGCCGGAAGATGAAGTGGTCCGCGAAGCCATTTACGTCATCAACACGCTGGGCTTTAAGAACCTGGCTGTGGTTGACGACCAAAATCGGCTGACGGGCATTATTACCCGTGCCATTGTGGTGGATTTGATTTACGACAGCATGTGGGGAGACGATGACGACTGCTGCATCGGTAAAGATATCGTGCAGATGACGTCCACCGATGAGACGACCGATACAAGGGAGGCCTAGCCTATGTGGACTTTTCTAGTCGATAATGCCGGCTTGCTCCTGCAAAAAACGGGGGAACATTTTCTCATTTCGGCGATTGCCCTGGGCCTTGGGGCCGCGGTGGCCATTCCCTTGGGCATGTTTTTGACCCAGTTTCGCCGCTTTTCCGGACCGATCATCGGCTTTGCCTCTATTTTGCAGACCATCCCGTCTCTGGCCCTCTTGGCGCTGATGATTCCCCTTTTCGGGGTGGGGCGGGTGCCGGCGATTGTGGCCCTGTTCATTTACTCTTTATTGCCCATTTTGCGCAATACTTTTCTGGGGCTCAACAGTGTGTCGCCGAATATTGTTGATGCGGCGCGGGGCATGGGGTTGACCCGTCACCAGCGGATGGTCCGCGTCCGCTTGCCTTTGGCGGCACCGGTCATTATGTCCGGCGTTCGCTTGTCGGGCATCTATGTGATTGCCTGGGCGGCCCTGGCCTCTTATATCGGGGCCGGCGGCCTGGGGGATTTCATCTTTACCGGGCTGAATGTGTACAATAAAAATATGATTATTTTAGGCACCATCCCGGTGACCCTTTTGGCGCTTTTGGCAGATGTCCTGCTGGGCCTTCTGGAAAAAGCAGTGACCCCGCGGACCAGGAGTCGGGTAGAAAAGGAGGCGGCGTCTTGATGACTTTAAAAAAATGGATTGCCGGCCTTTTGGCCCTGACTTTTTTGCTAACGGCCGGCTGTGCCCTGCCCGGTCTGGGGACTTCAACCCGGTCCGGCATTGTCGTGGCCAGCGGCAGTTATGCGGAGCGGCAGATTATGAGTGAGATGACCGCTGAAATGATCCGTCATTATATGCCGGATGTGAACGTTTCCGTCATCAACAACCTGGGCTCTGCCACCTTGGTCAACCAATCCCTGGTACGGGGTGACGCCAATGTGGCCGGTTGCATGTACACCGGGACTTCCTTGACCGGCGAATTGAACATGCCGCCCATCACTGACCCGAAAAAGGCCTTTAAAGCCGTCGTGGACGGCTACGACCAAAAGTTTGACTGCAAGTGGTACGATTCTTTCGGCTTTGCCAATACCTATGCCTTTATGGTGACCCGGGACTTGGCAGAACGGGAACACCTGACCAAGGTCAGCGATTTGGAACGCCTGAAAGATACCCTCAAGGTAGGGGTAGACACCCACTGGCTGCGGCGTGAAGGCGACGGCTATGAAGCCTTTCAAGAAATTTACGGCTTTTCTTTTAAAAACATGCACTCCATGGAACTGGGCCTCGTGTATGGGGCGGTTAATGCCGGTGAAGTGGACTGTGTCCTCGGTTATTCCACAGACGGGCGGATTAACGCCTTTGACCTGGTTCTCTTGGAAGACGACCGCCACCTGTTCCCACCCTACGACGCCAGCCCGGTGGCCACCCATGCGGTCTTGCAAAAATACCCGCAACTGGACGGCGTCCTGCGGCGGATGAACGGGGTCATTACTTCGGAAACCATGCAAAAATTAAATCGGCGGTCTGATGAAGACCATGTGGAACCTTACACCGTTGCTAAAGATTTTTTAAAGGAAAACAATTACTTTGAGGATAAGGGGAAGGAGGCTGCTTAATGGGCATGTTGCAAGATTTGCTGACCTATTATAACGACAACAGCGGCTACCTTTGGCTGCAGTTTCTGCGCCATTTCCTGATTTCCCTATACGGGGTCTTGTTTGCCGCCCTGATCTCCATCCCGGCAGGCTTTGCCATTGCCAGACGGACCAAAATGGCCAATTGGCTGATCGGCCTTGCCAATGTGATCCAGACCATTCCTTCCCTGGCCATGCTCTCCATCCTGATGCTGGGCTTTGGCCTGGGGACGACAACGGTTGTCCTGACCGTCTTTCTCTACTCCATCTTGCCCATCTTGAAAAACACCTATACCGGTGTGCGCAATATTGACGCCGGCCTGATTGACACCGCCAAAGGCATGGGCATGAACCCCTGGCAGGTGCGGTTGAAGGTGGAATTACCCCTGTCCTTGTCGGTGATTATGGGCGGTGTGCGCAATGCCCTGGTCCTGGCCATCGGCATTACGGCCATCGGTACCTTCATCGGCGCCGGCGGCTTGGGAGATATCATCAGCCGAGGCATTAATGTGGCCGATGGCGGCGCCATTATTTTAGCAGGGGCCGTGCCCTGTGCGGTTATGGCTATCCTTGCCGACTTGGGCTTGGGCCTTTTGGAACGCCGCCTGGATCCCCTGGCGCGGAACCGCGGGTCGGTGAAAGGCTTATGAAGGCCTTTTTACACAACGATTGGCAGGGCATACTGGCAGGGGAGTTTGACCAGCCCTATTACCAGGCCCTGCGGGAATTTTTAAAAGAGGCCTACCGGCAGGAACGGGTTTTTCCGCCGATGGATGCCATTTACACCGCCTTGCATGAAACCCCTTATGAAGCCGTGCGGGTGGTCATCTTGGGCCAGGACCCCTATCATGGCGCCGGTCAAGCCCATGGCCTGGCCTTTTCCGTCCAGCCCGGCGTCCGGGTGCCGCCCTCCTTGCGCAATATCTTCATAGAGCTGCACAGTGATTTGGGCTGCCCTGCGCCCACCGATGGCTATCTCCTGGGCTGGGCCCAGCAGGGGGTGCTCCTGCTCAACACCACCTTGACCGTGGCAGACGGCCGGCCGAAAAGCCATGCCGGTCACGGTTGGGAGCAGCTGACAGATGCCATCATCCGGGCCCTGGCTGAGCGCCAGACCCCCATGGTGTTCATCCTCTGGGGGTCTCACGCCCAAAGCAAGATCCCCCTGATCGGCCACCAGCACCACATCATCAAAAGCCCTCACCCGAGCCCCTTGTCCGCCCATCGCGGTTTCTTCGGCTCCCGGCCCTTTTCCCGGGCCAATGCCTACCTGGAGGCCGACGGAATGAAGCCCATTGCCTGGTGCGCCACCCACCCGGAAGACCTGGCATAGGACCGAACTTCATCAGCACGTTGCTGCGGCAGCGTGCTTTTTTTGCGCCCGGAAGAACTTGCGCTTTCACCGGCCAGCGGGTATGATGACAGTATTGGCAGAGAAGCCTCCGGGCTTTCAAGGAAAAGAGATGCAGTAAAGGAGCAATTATGAAAACTTGTCTAACCATTGCCGGCTCAGATGCCTCCGGCGGTGCCGGCATTCAAGCCGATTTAAAAACCTTTGCCGCTCATGGCATTTACGGCATGAGCGTTATTGTTGCGGTCGTGGCGGAAAACACCTGTGAAGTCCGCTCGGTCATGGATGTTTCACCGCAGGTCATCCGGGACCAGATCGATTGCGTCATGACCGATATCCCACCGGATGCCGTTAAAATCGGCATGCTGTCCTCCCAGGCCTCCATGCAGGCCGTAGCCGACGGCCTGGCTGCCCATCGGCCGAAAAACGTCGTCATTGACCCGGTCATGCTGGCCAAAGACGGCAGTGAACTCATGGCCCCGGAAGCCCTGACCCTGTTTAAAACCGGCATCCTGCCCCACGCCACCGTCTTTACCCCTAATATTCCTGAAGCGGAAGTCCTCACCGGTATGACCATCCGGACAGAAGAGGACATGCGGAAGACCGCTAAAATTTTATTGGACATGGGCGCCCAAACCGTCTTGGTCAAGGGCGGCCACCTGGAGGGAGAGGCCATCGACATTTTAGATGACGGCCAAAGCCTGCACCGTTTTGAAGCCCCCCGGATTCAAACCAAAAACACCCACGGCACCGGCTGCACCCTGTCCAGCGCCATTGCCGCCAACCTGGCCAATGGCCACAGCCCGGCCGAGGCTGTCCAAGGCGCCAAAGCCTATATCACCGATGCCATTGCCCACAGCTTGGCCCTCGGCAAGGGCAACGGTCCAACCCATCACTTTTACCGTCTTTACAATGAAGGCTTGGCCTGGATTGAAGACTAGTTTTGTAAAGGAAAGACTTTACATAGCAGACTGATGATGTGTCAAGAGCACATCATCAGTCTTTTTTTGTGGCAAGAAATCCCATTTTAAAGGCAAAAACCGAACTTTACCAAATATTTACAGAAGGCGGCTGATGGACTTTACAATTGGAGCTTATGATAAAAGTACAAATTCCAAGGAGGGAAAAATACCAATGAAAAAAATGAAACTCATTGCCATGACGCTTATTGCTGCACTCTCAATTGGCCTTCTCGCCGGTTGCGGCGGAGGCGGGAATAATGAAAGCTCCGGGTCAGAGGCAGCTGAAGGCTCTGCTGCCGGCGGTTCCCAAAGCATTACCGCAAGTGGGTCCACGGCCATCCTGCCCCTGGCCAAAGCAGCTGCTGACGAATTTAAAAAAGACAATGCGGATGTCTCCATTACGATCAACGGCGGCGGCTCCGGCAGCGGCTTAAAACAAGTGGCTGAAGGAACGGTTGACATCGGAAACTCTGACGTTGAAGCCTCTGCCAAGTTGGATGAAAGCATGGCCAAAGACCTGGTCGACCATAAGGTTTGCGTCATCACCATGGTGCCTGTCATCAACAAAGACCTGGCAAAAGATGTCCCTGATGTTACTAAGGAACAGTTAAAGGGCATTTTCACCGGTAAAATCAAAAACTGGAAAGAAGTCGGCGGCCCGGATGAAGAAATCGTCCTGATCGTTCGCCCGAAAACCTCCGGGACCCGGGCCCTCTTTGAAGAATACGCCCTGGACGGCGAATCCGGCATTGACGGCGCCTTGGAAACCGACGACAGCGGTTCCCTGCTGCAAAATATTTCCGACCAAAAAGGGGCCATCGGTTATGTAGCTTACTCTTACCTGGTCAACAACGACGCTGTTGCCGCCCTGGGCATTGACGGTGTCAAACCGAGCCTGGAAGCGACTTATAATGGCGAATGGCCGATCTGGGGCTATGAACACATGTACACCAAGGGTGCCC
>OGSJ01000817.1_pt1 | contig 12784 bp, 9 predicted proteins | sample 1573851 | NCBI WGS metagenome assembly OGSJ01 (sample SAMN03295846, study PRJEB24534) | human gut metagenome | isolation source: fecal sample 6 from infant 6 | host: Homo sapiens | place: USA: Pittsburgh, PA | collected 2014-07 | reverse complement strand
CTACAACCGTTCCGGTACCCGTAAAGAAGAGCTGCTTACCACTCAGGAAGAGCTTCAGAAAATGTGGATCCTGCGCAAAATCATCCATCCAATGGGCGAAATCGACGCAATGGAATTCCTCATTAACAAACTGGCGATGACCAAAACGAACGACGATTTCTTCGACATGATGAAACGCTCGTAACGCAAATAATCCCAGTAAACGCCACGTTTTTACGTGGCGTTTTTTATTTATGGACTATACGCTATTACCACACACTCCCAATTTTGACCGGTCGGTGCGAGAATGAGATAATTCGCACAGTAAAAATATTAATAGCTTGAATAATAAACAAATGGGTCGCAAGAGGTATGCTTTATGCCTTCTGGCTTGATGCCATCATGGTTATACTTCTTTGACTAACATATGTTGAGAACATCCATTGTGAACCTATTCGATACGTTTGCTGAACTAACCAGTATTTTTTTGTTTACTACTTGCTTTCTTTTTTTCGCGCGCAAGGTGGCAAAGTATCTGGGGTTAGTGGATAAACCCAATTTTCGTAAACGGCATCAGGGTATGATCCCCTTGGTGGGTGGTATCTCCGTTTTTGCAGGTGTCTGTTTCACTTTTGCTATCGCTGATTACTATATCCCTCATGCAAGGTTATACCTCAGCTGCGCGGCGGTTCTGGTTATTGTGGGGGCACTGGATGATCGTTACGATATCAGTGTAAAAATTCGAGCTCTCGTACAGGCTGCTGTTGGTATTGCCATGATGGTGGCAGCAAAACTTCACTTGAGCAGCCTTGGTTACATTTTTGGTTCCTGGGAGATGGTGCTCGGACCATTTGGTTACTTCCTCACACTCTTTGCCGTATGGGTTTCAATCAATGCCTTTAATATGGTCGATGGGATAGATGGTTTATTGGGCGGATTATCTTGTGTCTCATTTGCTGCTATTGGCATTATCCTATGGTTTGATAGTCAATACAGCCTGGCAATGTGGTGTTTCGCCATGATTGCGGCCATTCTACCCTACATCCTGTTAAATCTTGGGGCGCTGGGCCGTCGCTATAAAGTCTTTATGGGCGACGCGGGTAGCACATTGATTGGTTTCACTATTATCTGGATCTTGTTGGAAACTACGCAGGGTAAGACTCACCCTATCAGCCCGGTAACGGCTCTCTGGATTATCGCCATCCCGCTGATGGACATGGTCGCTATTATGTACCGCCGTCTGCGTAAAGGGATGAGCCCGTTTTCTGCCGATAGGCAACATATTCATCACCTGATTATGCGCGCTGGCTTCACGTCTCGTCAGGCATTTGTGCTGATTACGCTTGCGGCTGCTATTCTGGCTGCGATTGGCGTAGCCGCGGAATACGCACATTTCATTCCTGAATGGGTAATGTTGGTATTATTCTTGCTAGCATTTTTCATGTACGGTTACTGCATCAAGCGTGCATGGAAAGTCGCGCGTTTTATTAAACGTTTAAAACGCAGGATGCGTCGGAACAGTGGCAAAAACACAACATTAACTAAGTAAAACCGGGACTATGATGACTCAACCGTTGGCGGGAGCGAAATCAGTGGGCACTGAGAACGAGCTGGATATTCGTGGTTTGTTTCGCGTGTTATGGCAGGGCAAACTGTGGATTGTGGGGATTGCCCTGGGGTTCGCGCTGTTAGCGCTTGCCTACACCTTCTTTGCAAAACAAGAGTGGAGCGCCACGGCGATCACAGACCGACCAACGGTGAATATGCTTGGAGGCTACTACTCCCAGCAGCAATTCCTGCGTAATCTTGATATCAAGGCCAATCTGGCGACCCCGGATCAGGCCTCGGTGATGGATGAATCCTACAAAGAGTTTGTGATGCAGCTGGCGTCGTGGGATACACGTCGCGATTTCTGGTCCCAGACGGACTACTACAAGCAGCGTATGGTCGGTAACAGCAAAGCGGATGCCGCGCTGCTGGATGACCTGATTAATAACATTCAGTTTATGCCTGGCGATGTACTCCGTAACGTTAGCGACAGCGTGAAGCTGATTGCGGAAACGGCGCCGGACGCCAATAACCTGTTGCGTCAGTACGTTGCTTTTGCCAGCCAGCGCGCGGCCAGTCATCTGAATGACGAGCTGAAAGGCGCCTGGGCTGCGCGTACTATTCAGATGAAAGCGCAGGTCAAACGTCAGGAAGAGGTCGCTAAGGCTATCTTCGCCCGTCGCGTACATAATATTGAGCAGGCGCTGAAGATTGCGGAACAGCACAATATTTCCCGTAGCGAAACGGATGTTCCGGCTGACGAACTCCCGGATTCAGAAATGTTCCTTCTTGGTCGCCCAATGCTTCAGGCGCGTCTGGAAAATATCCAGGCCGTTGGCCCTGATTTTGACCTTGATTACGACCAAAACCGCGCGATGCTCAATACGCTCAACGTCGGTCCAACGCTCGACCCGCGTTTTCAGACCTATCGTTATTTAAGAACACCTGAAGAGCCTGTAAAACGCGATAGTCCGCGTCGCGCATTCCTGATGATCATGTGGGGGATTGTGGGCGCACTGACTGGCGCTGGCGTAGCGTTATTGCGTCGCCGCACAAACTAAGAACGCCGTCTACGATGAAGGCTGCGGCCTTCATCGTCTAATCGAAGAGAATCGATGTGAAAGTACTAACCGTATTTGGCACCAGGCCGGAGGCCATCAAGATGGCGCCTCTGGTTCATGCGCTGGCCAGAGATCCTGATATCGAAGCGAAAGTGTGCGTGACTGCCCAGCACCGTGAGATGCTCGATCAGGTCTTAACCCTCTTTTCTATCGTCCCGGATTACGATCTCAATATAATGAAACCGGGACAGGGACTGACGGAAATCACCTGCCGTATTCTGCAAGAATTAAAGCCTATTCTGGAGTCGTTCAAGCCGGATGTGGTGCTGGTGCACGGCGACACCACCACCACCGTGGCGACCAGCCTGGCCGCGTTCTATCAGCGTATCCCCGTTGGTCATATTGAAGCGGGTCTGCGTACCGGCAATCTCTATTCCCCGTGGCCGGAAGAGGCCAACCGTACGCTCACCGGTCACCTGGCGATGTACCATTTTGCGCCAACCGAGAACTCACGCCAAAACCTGCTGCGCGAAAATATCAGCGACAGCAAGATCTTCGTCACCGGCAATACGGTCATTGATGCGCTGATTTGGGTGCGTGACCGCGTGCTGGCTAACAGCGAGCTTCAGGCAGAACTTGCTGCGCGTTATCCGTTCCTGAACAACGGCAAGAAAACGATTCTGGTGACGGGCCACCGCCGCGAAAGTTTTGGCCGTGGCTTTGAGCAAATCTGCCACGCGCTGGCTGAAATCGCCGCGCAGAACGAGGATGTGCAGATTGTCTATCCGGTGCACCTCAACCCGAACGTCAGCGAACCGGTCAACCGTATCCTCGGCCACGTGGAAAACGTGCTCCTGATCGAGCCGCAGGACTATCTGCCATTTGTCTGGCTGATGAACCACGCCTGGCTGATCCTGACCGATTCAGGCGGCATTCAGGAAGAGGCGCCTTCACTCGGTAAGCCGGTACTGGTGATGCGTGAAACCACCGAACGTCCGGAAGCGGTTACTGCCGGCACCGTGCGTCTGGTGGGAACGGATCCGCGTCGTATTGTCGAAGAGGTCACGCGCTTACTGCATGACGATGAAGAGTATCAGGCGATGAGCCGGGCCCACAATCCGTACGGTGACGGGCAGGCTTGTGGTCGTATTTTGCACGCACTTAAACACAATCGGGTAACGCTATGAGTTTTACTACCATCTCTGTTGTTGGTCTTGGCTATATCGGGCTGCCTACTGCGGCGGCCTTTGCCTCTCGTCAAAAGCAGGTCGTTGGCGTAGATATCAACGCGCACGCGGTGGAAACCATCAACCGTGGCGAAATTCATATCGTGGAGCCCGATCTCGATCGCGTGGTGAAAAAGGCGGTGGACGGTGGCTTCCTGCGCGCCAGCACCACGCCGGTAGAAGCCGATGCGTACCTGATTGCAGTTCCAACGCCCTTTAAAGGCGATCATGAGCCTGACATGGTTTACGTCGAGGCGGCGGCAAAATCCATTGCGCCTGTGCTGAAGAAAGGGGCGCTGGTTATCCTTGAGTCCACTTCACCTGTTGGGGCAACCGAGCAGATGGCACAGTGGCTGGCCGAGGCGCGCCCCGATCTCAGCTTCCCGCAGCAGGCGGGCGACCAGGCCGATATCAATATCGCCTACTGCCCTGAGCGCGTACTGCCAGGCCAGGTGATGGTGGAACTGATTAAAAACGACCGCGTGATTGGCGGCATGACGCCAGTCTGCTCCGCGCGCGCCAGCGAGCTGTATAAAATTTTCCTTGAAGGCGAATGTGTGGTGACCAACTCCCGCACCGCCGAGATGTGCAAACTGACCGAAAATAGCTTCCGCGACGTTAACATCGCGTTTGCGAATGAACTGTCGTTGATTTGCGCCGATCAGGGGATTAACGTCTGGGAACTTATTCGTCTTGCCAACCGTCACCCCCGCGTGAACATCCTTCAGCCGGGGCCGGGCGTGGGTGGGCACTGCATCGCGGTCGATCCGTGGTTTATCGTGGCGCAGAACCCGGAACAGGCACGCCTGATTCGCACCGCGCGCGAAGTAAACGACCACAAACCGCACTGGGTTATCAACCAGGTCAAAGCCACGGTCGCGGATTGCCTGGCCGACAGCGGCAAACGCGCCAGTGAGCTGAAAATTGCCTGCTTTGGTCTGGCATTCAAACCGAATATTGACGATCTGCGCGAAAGCCCGGCGATGGAAATTGCCGAAATGATCGCTGCCTGGCACAGCGGTGAAACGCTGGTGGTTGAGCCGAATATTCATGCGCTGCCGGCAAAACTTGCCGGTCACTGCACCCTTACCGCCCTGGATGACGCGCTGGCGACGGCGGATGTGCTGGTGCTGCTGGTGGATCACAATGCGTTCAAAGCGGTTTCCGGCGATGCCGTTCGTCAGCAGTATGTTGTTGATACCAAAGGCGTGTGGCGTTGAGTATCCTCAACGGCGTGCTGGAGTCCCTTGAGTGGGAAAGCGCATTCTTTGCGCGTCCCTCAGCGATAGTGCGTCTGCGCGACAATTCCCCTGCGTTGCAGGAAGCAGACTTCAGCGCCTGGCAGCGCGTACAGGCTAAGATCCCGGCGGACCGCGCCGATCTGCTGGACGCCCTCCAGCAGCACGGATTCCGGCTGGTCGAGGGTGAGGTTGATCTCTCTGTTACCGTGGCTCTCCACGCCTCACCGGGCGCGGAAATTGCAACGGAGCAGGATATCCCCGCGCTGCGCAAGATGGCGGCGCTGGCCTTCGCTCAGAGCCGTTTCCGGGCGCCCTGGTATGCGCCCGATGACAGCGGCCGCTTTTATGCCCAGTGGATAGAGAATGCGGTCAAAGGCACGTTTGATCACGTCTGTCTGGTGTTCCGTACTGCCGGGGGGCAGATTCAGGGTTTTGTTTCGCTTCGCAGGCTCAACGAGCACGAGGCGCGCATCGGTTTGTTAGCCGGGCGCGGCATGGGCGAGAAACTCATGCAGGCGGCGCTGCACTGGGCGGAGCAACAACAGGTATCGACGCTGCGGGTCGCAACCCAGATGGGCAACACCGCTGCGCTTAAACGTTATATTGCGAGTGGTGCCAGCATCGACGCCACCGCCTACTGGTTATACAGGTGACAAGATGATTCCATTTAACGCGCCTCCCGTTGTGGGCACTGAACTTGATTACATGCAGTCTGCTATGGGCAGCGGCAAGCTCTGTGGTGACGGCGGTTTTACCCGCCGCTGCCAGCAGTGGATGGAGCAACGTTTTCACAGTGCCAAGGTACTGCTGACGCCGTCCTGTACCGCATCGCTTGAGATGGCGGCGCTGTTGCTGGATATCCAGCCCGGCGATGAAGTGATCATGCCGAGCTACACCTTCGTCTCCACGGCGAACGCGTTTGTCCTGCGCGGGGCGAAAATCGTGTTTGTGGATATCCGTCCGGATACTATGAACATCGACGAAACGCTGATTGAAGCGGCGGTCACCGATAAAACGCGGGCGATTGTGCCGGTGCATTACGCGGGCGTGGCCTGCGAGATGGACACCATCATGGCCATCGCTAAAAAGCACAACCTGTTTGTGGTGGAAGACGCCGCGCAGGGCGTGATGTCCACCTACAAAGGGCGCGCGCTGGGCACCATTGGTCATATCGGCTGCTTTAGCTTCCACGAAACCAAAAACTACACCGCAGGCGGCGAAGGCGGCGCGACGCTGATTAACGATCGTGCCCTGGTAGAGCGTGCGGAAGTGATCCGTGAAAAAGGGACCAACCGCAGCCAGTTCTTCCGCGGTCAGGTGGATAAGTACACCTGGCGCGATATCGGCTCAAGCTACCTGATGGCGGATTTGCAGGCCGCGTATCTCTGGGCGCAGCTGGAAGCGGCAGAGCGAATCAATCTGCAACGCCTCTCCCTGTGGCAAACCTACTACGACGCGCTGGAGCCGCTGGCAAAAGCCGGACGTATTGAACTGCCGACTATTCCGGCAGACTGTATCCACAACGCTCACATGTTCTACATCAAGCTGCGCGATAACGACGATCGCAGCAAGCTGATTGCCTGGCTGAAAGAGGCGGAAATTATGGCGGTATTCCACTATATTCCGCTGCACTCCAGCCCGGCTGGCGAAGCCTTCGGGATGTTTGCCGGTGAAGACCGCTACACCACCAAAGAGAGCGAACGTCTGCTCCGCCTGCCCCTGTTCTACAACCTCGCGCCGGTGAACCAGCGTACGGTGATCAATTCGCTTCTGAGTTATTTCGCCTGATATGTCTCTGGCAAAAGCGTCGGTGTGGACGGCAGCGTCCACGCTTGTAAAAATTGGCGCCGGGTTACTGGTCGTCAAGCTGCTGGCCGTCTCATTTGGTCCGTCAGGCGTTGGGCTGGCAGGGAATTTCCGCCAGCTGGTCACGGTGCTTGGCGTGCTGGCGGGTGCCGGGATATTCAATGGCGTCACCAAATACGTCGCGCAGCATCATGACGATGCCGAAAAGCTCCGCACGGTGGTGGGCACCTCCTCTGCTATGGTGCTGGGCTTTTCTACGTTGCTGGCCGTCGTCTTTTTGCTGGCGGCGGCACCCATCAGCCAGGGACTGTTCGGACACACGCACTATCAGGGGCTGGTGCGCCTGGTGGCGCTCGTTCAGATGGGGATCGCCTGGGCAAACCTGCTGCTGGCGCTGATGAAAGGCTTCCGTGATGCCGCCGGGAATGCGCTGGCGCTGATCCTCGGCAGCATCATCGGCGTTATCGCCTACTACTTTTGCTATCGGCTGGGCGGCTATGAAGGCGCGCTGCTGGGGCTGGCGCTGGTGCCTGCGCTCGTTGTCATTCCGGCAGCGTTTATGCTGATGCGCAGAGGCAATGTCCCGCTGAATTACCTGAAACCGCAGTGGGACAAGATGCTGGCGGGGCAGCTAGGAAAGTTTACCCTGATGGCGCTCATCACTTCAGTAACGCTTCCCGTTGCCTACGTGATGATGCGAAACCTGCTGGCAGCGCATTACAGCTGGGATGAAGTGGGGATCTGGCAGGGCGTGAGCAGCATTTCAGATGCTTACCTCCAATTTATTACGGCTTCCTTTAGCGTCTATTTACTGCCAACCTTATCGCGCCTGACTTCCAGGCAGGATATTACCCGCGAGATTTTTCGCTCCCTGCGTTTTGTATTGCCGGCGGTTGCGATCGCCAGCTTTACCGTCTGGTTACTGCGTGATTTCGCCATCTGGCTGCTGTTTTCGGCGAAGTTTACCGCCATGCGCGATCTGTTTGCCTGGCAACTGGTCGGCGATGTGCTGAAAGTGGGGGCATACGTTTTCGGCTATCTGGTGATTGCGAAGGCTTCGCTGCGGTTGTATATCCTGGCAGAGATCGGCCAGTTTGCGCTGCTGACGGCATTTTCTCACTGGCTGATCCCCACCCACGGTGCGCTGGGGGCGGCTCAGGCCTATATGGCAACTTATATCGTTTATTTCGCTGCCTGTTGCGGCGTATTTTTACTTTGGCGTAAACGCGCATGACTGCACTGATACACATACTGGGATCGGATATCCCGCATCATAACCAGACCGTTCTGCGGTTCTTCAACGATGAACTGGCATCCGGCACGCCCGATGCGCGCGAGTTTATGGTCGTTGGACGCGATAACGGCCTGAGCGCGGCGTGTCCGGCATTGCACATCACCTTCTGGCCAGACAAAGCGGCCCTGACCAAAGCCGTTGTCGCGAAAGCCAAAGCGGACCGAAGCCAGCGTTTCTTCTTCCACGGACAATTCAATACCGGGCTGTGGCTGGCGCTGTTAAGCGGCGGGATAAAACCTTCCCAGTTCAGCTGGCATATCTGGGGAGCGGATCTCTACGAAGTCTCCCACGGCTGGAAGTTCCGTCTTTTCTATCCGCTGCGTCGTCTGGCGCAGGCGCGCGTGGGCTGCGTTTTTGCTACCCGTGGCGACCTCAACTATTTTGCTAAACAGCACCCGAAGGTTCGCGGGGAACTGCTCTATTTTCCGACCCGTATGGATCCGGCACTGAATACCATGGCGAATGACGCGGTTCGTGAGGGCAAACTGACTATCCTGGTGGGAAATTCCGGCGATCGCAGTAACGAGCATGTCGCGGCGCTGCGGGCGGTGCATCAGCAGTTTGGCGATACGGTGAACGTGGTGGTGCCGATGGGCTATCCCGCCAATAACGACGCCTACATCGATGAAGTTCGCCAGCAGGGGCTTGCGCTGTTTAGCGCGGAAAATCTGCACATTCTCAGCGATAAGCTGGAATTTGATGACTATCTCGCGCTGCTGCGAAAATGCGATCTGGGCTATTTCATCTTTGCCCGTCAGCAGGGGATTGGTACGCTGTGTCTGCTGATTCAGGCGGGCGTACCGTGCGTGCTCAACCGCGAAAACCCGTTCTGGCAGGACATGGCCGAACAGCATATTCCGGTGCTGTTTACCTCTGACACGCTTAATGTCGAGGTGGTACGGGAAGCGCAGCGTCAGCTCACGCTGGTGGATAAAAATAGCATCGACTTTTTCAGCCCGAACTATCTCACGCCGTGGCACCGCGCGCTGCGTATTGCTTCAGGAGACAACGCATGAGCCAGTTGCAATTTAGCGGCTTGCTGGTGGTCTGGCTGCTGAGCACGCTGTTTATCGCCACGCTCACATGGTTTGAATTCCGGCGCGTACGTTTTAACTTCAACGTATTCTTCTCGCTGCTGTTTTTGCTGACCTTTTTCTTTGGCTTCCCGCTGACCAGCATCCTCGTGTTCCGCTTTGATGTTGGCGTCGCTCCGCCGGAAATCTTGTTGCAGGCGCTGCTCTCTGCGACCTGCTTCTACGCGGTGTATTACGTCACCTATAAAACGCGCCTGCGCGCGGCGAAAGACACCACACCCCGTCGTCCGCTGTTTACCATGAACCGGGTAGAAACCCATCTGACGTGGGTTATGCTGATGACCATCGCCCTCGTCAGCGTGGCGATTTTCTTCATGCATAACGGCTTTTTACTGTTTAAGTTGCAGTCCTATAGCCAGATTTTCTCCGCCGAAGTCTCCGGCGTCGCGCTCAAGCGTTTCTTCTATTTCTTCATTCCGGCGATGCTGGTGGTCTTTTTCCTGCGTCAGGACAGCAAAGCCTGGCTGTTCTTCCTGGTCAGCACCGTCGCATTTGGCATTCTGACCTACATGATCGTCGGCGGCACCCGCGCCAACATCATTATCGCCTTCGCGATTTTCCTGTTTATCGGCATTATTCGCGGCTGGATCTCGCTGTGGATGCTGGCGGCGGCAGGGGTCTTTGGCATTGTGGGGATGTTCTGGCTGGCGCTGAAGCGCTACGGGCTGAACGTGGCGGGCGACGAAGCGTTTTATACCTTCCTGTATCTGACGCGCGACACCTTCTCGCCGTGGGAAAACCTGGCATTGCTGCTGCAAAACTACGACAAAATCGAATTCCAGGGGCTGGCGCCGATTGTTCGCGATTTCTATGTCTTTATACCGACGTGGCTGTGGCCCGATCGTCCCGGTATTGTCCTGAACACGGCGAACTACTTCACCTGGGAAGTGCTGAACAACCATTCGGGCCTGGCGATTTCCCCAACACTGATTGGCTCGCTGGTAGTGATGGGCGGAATGTGGTTTATCCTGCCGGGCGCGATCGCGGTCGGGTTGATAATAAAATGGTTCGACTGGCTATATACGCTGGGTAACGAAGAGACCAACCGCTACAAAGCCGCTGTTTTGCACAGTTTCTGTTTCGGTGCCATTTTCAATATGATCGTTCTGGCGCGCGAGGGGCTGGATTCGTTCGTCTCACGCGTGGTGTTTTTTATGGTCGTTTTCGGTCTCTGTCTGCTGCTGGCAAAACTGCTGTACTGGTTGTTTGACAGTGCAGGGCTTGTGCACAGACGTGAGCCACAGGGCAGCACAACGCTGTCGCAAGTCTGAGTAGGGATTATCATGACGGATACAACTTCAGCCCCGCGTTATGCGCTGCGTGGGCTACAGCTTATTGGCTGGCGTGACATGCAACACGCGCTGGATTTCCTGTTCGCGGACGGGCAGATGAAATCGGGCACGCTGGTGGCCATCAACGCAGAAAAAATGCTGGCGGTTGAAGATAATGCGGAAGTGAAAAGCCTGATTGAAGCCGCGGAGTTTAAATATGCCGACGGTATTAGCGTGGTGCGTTCAATTCGTAAAAAGTTTCCTGACGCTAATGTGTCTCGCGTGGCGGGTGCTGACCTTTGGGAGCGACTTATGGAACGCGCAGGCGCTGAAGGCACGCCGGTATTTTTGATTGGCGGCAAACCAGAGGTGCTGGCGCAGACCGAACAAAAGCTGCGTAGCCAGTGGAATGTTAACATCGTGGGCAGCCAGGATGGCTATTTCAGGCCGGAAGATCGCCAGGCGTTATATGAGCGCGTGCGCGACAGCGGGGCGAAAATTGTCACTGTCGCCATGGGGTCGCCGCGGCAGGAAATTCTGATGCGCGATTGCCGTCTGGTCAGCCCGGATGCGCTCTATATGGGCGTTGGCGGCACCTACGACGTCTTTACCGGCCACGTTAAGCGGGCGCCCAAAGTCTGGCAAAACCTGGGGCTGGAGTGGCTCTACCGCCTGCTCTTTCAACCGACGCGTATCAAACGACAGATTCGTCTGCTGCGCTACCTCGCCTGGCACTACACCGGGAAAATGTAATCAATATGCAGCGCGATCTGCTGTTCGCGCTGCAACCCCCCCTGTAAAACTGCTGGATTTCTGTACAATGCATTCATTTTTTTAATGCATTGTTTGCCATTTGCCAGAATTTAAGAAACCATTCGCTCCGTATTTCAGTACCCCTCAAAACAATACCCGGCAATAAGTCGGGAAACAGCAAACACAACCGAGGATTTATGGCAGAGAAAAAACCGGAGCTTCAGCGTGGGCTGGAAGCTCGACATATTGAATTGATCGCGCTGGGCGGCACTATCGGCGTTGGCCTGTTTATGGGCTCGGCAAGCACGCTGAAATGGGCGGGGCCTTCCGTCCTGCTGGCGTATATTATTGCCGGGCTGTTCGTCTTCTTCATCATGCGCTCAATGGGCGAAATGTTGTTTCTGGAGCCGGTAACGGGCTCTTTCGCCGTTTACGCCCACCGTTATATGAGCCCGTTCTTTGGCTATCTCACGGCCTGGTCGTACTGGTTTATGTGGATGGCCGTCGGGATTTCGGAGATCACCGCCATCGGGGTCTACGTGCAGTTCTGGTTCCCGGAGATGGCCCAGTGGATACCCGCGCTCATCGCCGTAGGGCTGGTGGCGCTGGCGAACCTTGCCGCCGTTCGCCTTTACGGTGAAATCGAGTTCTGGTTTGCGATGATCAAAGTCACCACCATTATCGTGATGATTGTTGTGGGTCTGGGTGTCATCTTCTTTGGTTTCGGTAACGGCGGGCACGCGATTGGTTTCGGTAACCTGACCGGACACGGCGGCTTCTTTGCCGGCGGCTGGAAAGGCTTCCTGACCGCACTCTGTATCGTTGTCGCCTCTTATCAGGGCGTTGAGCTGATCGGCATTACCGCAGGTGAGGCGAAAAACCCGCAGGTCACGCTGCGTAGCGCGGTAGGCAAGGTGCTGTGGCGTATCCTGATTTTCTATGTGGGCGCGATCTTCGTTATCGTGACCATTTTCCCATGGAACGAGATCGGCACCACCGGCAGCCCGTTTGTTTTAACCTTCGCTAAGATTGGCATCACGGCGGCGGCCGCCATTATCAACTTTGTGGTACTGACGGCGGCGCTCTCCGGCTGTAACAGCGGGATGTACAGCTGCGGGCGTATGCTTTACGCGCTCTCGCAAAACAAACAGCTGCCGGCGGTGATGGGTAAAGTCTCCCGCGTGGGTGTACCGGTGGCGGGCGTCGCGGTGTCGATTGTGATTCTGCTGATTGGCTCTTGCCTGAACTACATCATCCCGAATCCGCAGCGCGTGTTTGTTTACGTCTATAGCGCCAGCGTGCTGCCGGGAATGGTACCGTGGTTTGTTATTTTGATTAGCCAGCTGCGTTTCCGACAGGCGCACAAAAAAGCGATCGCCAGCCATCCGTTCCGCTCCATTCTGTTCCCGTATGCGAACTATTTGACGATGGCGTTCCTGATTTGCGTATTAATTGGAATGTACTTTAATGAAGATACCCGCATGTCGCTGTTTGTCGGGATGATCTTCCTG
>OGSJ01000816.1_pt1 | contig 12815 bp, 9 predicted proteins | sample 1573851 | NCBI WGS metagenome assembly OGSJ01 (sample SAMN03295846, study PRJEB24534) | human gut metagenome | isolation source: fecal sample 6 from infant 6 | host: Homo sapiens | place: USA: Pittsburgh, PA | collected 2014-07 | reverse complement strand
CGCGACCCCGACCTTGGCAAGGTCGTGCTCTACCAACTGAGCTATTCCCGCAAATTTGTTGCTGTCGTAATTCGCATTTCTGCGTCGTTACGGGAGGCGCATTATACGAGAAATCCGTTTAGCTGCAACCCCCTTGAATACGTTTTTTTCGAAAATTCGTTCAAGTGATTACTTTACAATCAAGCTGAACAATTTAGCGTCAAAAAGCCGGTGACGCAAGCCACCGGAGAACAAAATCAAAGCTTAATAAAATGTTCGCGATAGTAAGCAAGCTCAGCAACAGATTCACGAATGTCGTCCATCGCCTGATGTGTTCCCTGCTTGGTGAAGCCAGCCAGGATTTCCGGCTTCCAACGACGCGCCAGTTCTTTGAGCGTGCTGACGTCCAGATAGCGATAATGGAAATACGCCTCCAGCTCCGGCATGTATTTAAACAGGAAACGACGATCCTGACCAATGCTGTTGCCACAGATAGGTGATTTCCCTTCCGGAACCCACTCTTTCAAAAAAGCCAGCGTGGCCAGTTCTGCTTCACGATCGCCCATGGTGCTCGCCTTCACGCGTTCCACCAGCCCGCTACCGGTGTGCGTACGTACGTTCCAGTCATCCATTAATGCCAGTTGTTCGTCGGACTGGTGCACCGCAATTGTCGGTCCTTCTGCCAGAATATTCAGATTGGCATCCGTCACCAGCGTGGCGATCTCAATAATGCGATCGCGCTCGGGATCCAGACCTGTCATCTCCAGATCGATCCAAATCAGGTTGTTTTCATTGGCACTCATGCTATTTTCCACCCTTCAGCGTCACATTCAGTGTGACTACATTGATCTAAAATTGTGTGTATCATAAATGTTTTGCCCATCATGGGCGACCAGGAGCCAGTCCGATTGAGTAAGAATAAACTCTCCAAAGGCCAACAGCGCCGTGTGAACGCCAATCACCAGCGTCGTCTTAAAACGTCCACGGAGAAGCCCGACTACGACGACAACCTGTTTGGCGAAACCGCTGAAGGCATCGTTATCAGCCGTTTTGGCATGCATGCCGACGTAGAGTCTGCTGACGGTGAAATTCACCGCTGCAACATCCGCCGTACAATTCGCTCGCTGGTTACTGGCGATCGCGTAGTCTGGCGCCCAGGTAAAGCGGCGGCTGAAGGCGTGAATGTCAAAGGTATCGTTGAAGCGGTACACGATCGTACCTCGGTACTGACACGCCCCGACTTTTACGACGGGGTAAAACCTATTGCCGCCAACATCGACCAGATCGTTATTGTCTCAGCCATCTTACCCGAGCTGTCACTCAATATTATCGACCGATATCTGGTAGCCTGCGAAACGCTACATGTTGAACCAATTATCGTACTGAATAAGATCGATCTGCTGGATGATGAAGGCATGGCCTTCGTTAACGAACAGATGGATATCTATCGCGACATTGGCTATCGGGTGTTGATGGTATCCAGCCGCACTAAAGACGGCCTGAAACCGCTTGAAGAAGCATTAACCGATCGCATCAGCATTTTTGCCGGTCAGTCGGGCGTAGGTAAATCCAGCCTGCTCAATAATCTTCTCGGCCTGCAGGAAGAGATCCTGACCAACGATGTCTCCGACAACTCCGGCCTTGGACAGCACACTACCACGGCCTCTCGCCTGTATCACTTCCCGCACGGCGGCGACGTTATCGACTCCCCTGGCGTACGTGAGTTCGGACTGTGGCATCTGGAGCCGGAACAAATCACGCATGGCTTTGTCGAATTTCATGACTACCTGGGCCATTGCAAATACCGCGACTGCAAGCATGATACCGATCCAGGTTGCGCTATCCGTGAGGCTGTAGAAAAAGGGGCCATAGCCGAAACCCGGTTTGAAAATTATCACCGCATCCTGGAAAGCATGGCACAGGTAAAAACGCGTAAAAACTTTTCTGATACAGACAACTGACAACTAAGCTAAGCATCGCTAGAATCGTCCCCCTTTTTTCAGGATCCGGTCCACATGCCGGATCGGGAACAAATTATGGCCTGGAGGCTACCTTGTTAAACTCATTTAAGCTTTCGCTACAATACATTCTGCCGAAACTATGGCTCACTCGCCTGGCGGGTTGGGGTGCGAGCAAACGAGCGGGATGGCTGACCAAATTGGTTATCGATCTGTTCGTGAAATATTACAAGGTCGATATGAAAGAGGCGCAAAAGCCGGACACCGCCAGCTATCGCACCTTTAACGACTTCTTTGTTCGCCCGCTGCGCGACGATGCTCGCCCGATTAATACAGACCCAAACGTACTGGTCATGCCCGCTGACGGCGTGATCAACCAGTTAGGCAACATCGAAGAAGACAAATTGCTGCAGGCTAAAGGGCACAGCTATACCCTTGAAGCGCTGCTGGCTGGCAACTATCAGATGGCGGAAAAATTCCGCAACGGTACGTTTGTAACCACTTACTTGTCTCCACGCGATTACCACCGTGTACACATGCCGTGTAACGGTATCCTGCGTGAAATGATGTATGTGCCGGGCGATCTCTTCTCTGTAAACATCCTGACTGCGCAAAACGTACCGAACCTGTTTGCCCGCAACGAACGCGTAATCTGTTTGTTTGATACCGAATTTGGTCCGATGGTGCAGATTCTGGTCGGCGCGACTATCGTCGGCAGCATTGAAACCACATGGGCTGGCACCATTACCCCACCGCGTGAAGGCGTCATCAAGCGCTGGACCTGGCCGGAAGGCGAAAGCGAAGGGTCGGTGGCGCTGTTGAAAGGTCAGGAAATGGGCCGCTTTAAGCTCGGTTCCACCGTCATCAACCTGTTCGCACCTGGCAAAGTTAACCTGGTTGAGCAGTTGCAGGATCTTTCCGTGACCAAAATCGGCCAACCAATGGCCATCTCGACCGAGACTTTCGTGACGCCAGAGACAGAACCGGCCCCGCTGGCGAAAGAAGAGATCGAAGCAGAACACGACGCCAGCCCGCTGGCTGACGACAAAAAAGACGAAAGTTAAACATAGGAATCGCTGCTGTGCGCCTGATTATCACTTTTCTGATGGCCTGGTGCCTCAGCCTGGGGGCGTACGCTGCGACGGCCCCCGATGCCAAACAACTCACCCAGGAACTGGAGCAGGCAAAAGCGGCAAAACCCGCTCAGCCAGAAACCGTCGAGGCGCTCCAGTCCGCGCTGAATGCCCTTGAGGAGCGGAAAGGCTCTCTCGAGCGCGCACAGCAATATCAGCAGGTTATTGATAACTTCCCCAAACTGTCCGCAACGTTACGCGCACAGCTTAGTAACCTGCGCGATGAACCGCGCAATGTGCCAACCGGACTCACTACCGATGCATTAAACCAGGAGATCCTCCAGGTTAGCAGCCAACTGCTGGAAAAGAGTCGTCAGGCCCAGCAGGAGCAGGATCGCGCCCGGGAAATCGCCGACTCGTTAAGCCAGCTTCCTCAACAGCAAACCGATGCCCGCCGCCAGCTCAATGAGCTTGAGCGGCGCATTGGTACCGCCAACGGCAATTCCGCGCAGAATCAGGCGATGCAAGCTGAATCCGCCAAACTTAAAGCCCTGGTCGATGAACTGGAGCTGGCACAGCTTTCCGCCAATAACCGTCAGGAACTGGCGCGTATGCGCTCCGAACTGGCGGAAAAACAGAGTCAACAACTCGACACTTACCTGCAGGCTTTGCGCAATCAACTCAACAGTCAGCGTCAGCGTGAAGCAGAGCGAGCGCTGGAAAGTACAGAACTGCTGGCGGAAAACAGCGCGGGACTGCCGGAAGGTATTGTCGATCAGTTCAAGGTTAACCGCGAGCTGTCTCAGGCCTTGAACCAGCAGGCGCAACGTATGGACCTGGTCGCCTCGCAGCAGCGTCAGGCTGCCAGCCAAACGCTGCAGGTCCGCCAGGCCTTGAATACGCTGCGAGAGCAGTCTCAGTGGCTTGGGGTTTCAAATATGCTGGGAGAAGCGCTGCGCGCGCAGGTATCCCGTCTGCCGGAAATGCCCAAGCCCCAGCAGTTGGATACCGAAATGGCGCAGCTTCGCGTGCACCGTATGCGCTATGAGGATCTCCTCAACAAACAGCCGCAGCTGCGTCAGATTCATCAGGCCGATGGACAACCGCTGACCGCTGAACAGAGCAGTATTCTCAACGCCCAGCTACGCACCCAGCGCGAGCTGCTGAACTCATTGTTACAGGGCGGCGATACGCTGATCCTTGAGCTAACCAAGCTCAAAGTCTCCAACAGCCAACTGGAAGATGCGCTAAAAGAGGTCAACGAAGCAACGCACCGCTATCTGTTCTGGACGTCAGACGTCAGTCCCATCTCGCTCTCCTGGCCTGTCGACATCGTTCAGGATCTGCGGCGTTTGATCTCATTAGATACGTTTAATCAGTTGGGTAAAGCCAGCATCATGATGCTGACCAGCAAAGAAACACTATTGCCGCTGTTCGCGGCGTTGGTGCTGGTTGGCTTTAGCCTCTCTTCGCGCAAGCACTTCACCCGTTTCCTTGAACGCTCGTCCGCGCGAGTCGGGAAAGTCACCCAGGACCATTTCTGGCTGACAATACGCACGGTATTCTGGTCAATACTCGTCGCTTCTCCGTTGCCGGTGTTATGGGCAACGCTCGGTTACGGGCTGCAGGAAGCCTGGCCTTACCCGCTGGCTGTTGCTATCGGCGATGGCGTTACCGCCACGGTGCCTATGCTATGGGCGGTAATGATTTGCGCCACCTTTGCGCGTCCCAACGGTCTGTTCATTGCCCACTTTGGCTGGCCACGTAACCGCGTCGCGAAAGCCATGCACTACTACCTGATGAGCATCGGACTGATTGTCCCGCTGATCATGGCGGTGATTATGTTTGATAATCTCAATGACCGGGAATTCTCCGCCTCGCTGGGACGTCTGTGCTTTATTCTGATTTGCGGCGCGCTGGCGGTCGTGACCCTGAGCCTGAAACGCGCCGGGATACCGCTGTACCTCGATAAAGAGGGCAACAGCGATAACATGGTCAATAGTATGCTGTGGAATATGCTGATGGGCGCGCCGCTGATTGCCATTCTCGCCGCGGCAGTGGGTTATCTCGCCACATCGCAAGCCCTGCTGGCACGCCTGGAAACATCCGTGGCGATTTGGTTCTTATTACTGGTGGTGTATCACGTCATCCGCCGCTGGATGCTAATTCAGCGCCGCCGCCTTGCGTTTGACCGCGCCAAACATCGACGCGCCGAAATGCTGGCGCAACGTGCGCGGGGCGAAGAGGAACCACCTCATTCCACCAGCCTTGAAGGTACGATCGATGTAGATGAAAGCGAAGTGGATTTGGATGCAATCAGCGCGCAATCGCTGCGCCTGGTACGTTCTATCCTGATGCTTATCGCCCTGCTCTCGGTCATTGTGCTATGGTCAGAAATTCATTCCGCTTTCGGCTTCCTGGAAAACATCTCGTTGTGGGATGTCACCTCCACGGTGCAGGGCGTGGAAAGCTTAGAACCGATAACGCTGGGCGCGGTGCTCATTGCTATTCTGGTGTTTATCATCACCACCCAGCTAGTGCGCAACCTACCCGCGTTGCTGGAGCTGGCGCTACTGCAACATCTGGATTTAACCCCCGGCACCGGTTACGCCATCACCACTATCACTAAGTATCTTCTGATGCTGATTGGCGGCCTGGTGGGTTTCTCGATGATCGGTATTGAGTGGTCCAAACTGCAATGGCTGGTGGCGGCTCTCGGTGTCGGTCTGGGCTTTGGTTTGCAGGAGATCTTCGCCAACTTTATTTCCGGCCTGATTATCCTGTTTGAAAAGCCAATCCGCATTGGCGACACGGTTACAATTCGCGATCTTACCGGTAGCGTGACGAAAATTAATACCCGTGCCACCACTATCAGCGACTGGGACCGCAAAGAGATCATCGTACCCAACAAAGCCTTTATCACCGAACAGTTTATCAACTGGTCGCTATCCGATTCGGTTACCCGTGTGGTGTTAACCATCCCGGCACCGTCGGAGGCTAACAGCGAGGAGGTTACGCAGATCCTGCTGACTGCCGCACATCGTTGCTCGCTGGTTATCGATAACCCGGCGCCAGAAGTCTTCCTGGTTGACCTGCAACAAGGAATTCAAATCTTCGAACTGCGTATTTATGCCGCTGAAATGGGGCATCGCATGCCGCTGCGCCATGAAATCCACCAACTGATTCTGGCAGGCTTCCGCGAGCACGGTATTGATATGCCGTTCCCACCGTTCCAGATGCGTCTGGAGAGCCTCGGCGGTAAGCAAACGGGGAGAACGTTAAGTTCTGCGGGCAGAGGCAGTCGCCCGGCGGGAAGTTTGTAATACCTGAGTAGCCCGGAAGAGGGGCGCTAGCACCGACGCCGGGGAAATCCCGGCGTCACTACGTTAGGCCGGGCTACCAGACTATTGGATTACAGGCAGAACTGGTATCGCAGGAAGAAGCGCCATAGCCAAAAGCAAACCAATACCGTCACCGTCAGTAACTGCCAGAAACTACGCTGCTTCCTGTATGCAATGACATAGATATAGGGAATAAAAAGCGGGAGCGTGAAGATAATACCAGCATCACGGATATCATCACTTTCAACATAGGTCATCAGGTCACAAATATTATTAACCCCCAGCCCATCGATAAACCACTCTTTATCCTGGGTAGAGAAAATAATAATCAGAACGAAACTTACTGTTCCCCAGATAACATTCAGCGATATGGCTTTCGAATTCATTCATCCTCCTCGCATAATTTCCATTATTGCTGTCTTTTCTCAATAATTCGCCGCCCATACTCACTGTATTCACGCTGTTTAGTACCAACCGGAGCAGAAATAGAATCAGTAATGCTTTGAATTTCTCGTTGGGTACCACGATTATATCTTGAGCCAATAATAATAATTTGCTCATCGGTAAGATGAGCAGTATCTTTCCCAGGGTAACTTAACATAATAAGATCGCGCAAATGAAACGCGACAACCCGAATATTAAAGCGATTATCCAGCAGACAATTCGATAGCTGAAACTGCTCAAAAGAGGTCAACTTATCGGGCCTGATGCCCATCGTGCTAGCGGCCACACCCAGCTGTATTGCGATAGAACCAACTGAAGTAGCATTAGATAAGGCCTTATCCTCCCTTCGCGAGATAGTTTCCAGAATTTGTCTGACTTGTAATACACCCACTGACTTAAATCTTTCTGGCGTCCCCCCCACCTCTGCTGCAGCGACACCAGCCAACAACAATAGAGGGATTTGGGCTTCCTCAGCCGATTTTTTTAGCATATTTCTATGATAAACTAACCATGCTGTTTTATATATCCATAAATGTGCAGTCCCTGTATCAAAACGCCAATTTGTTGGAAGAGTTTTCCAACGAAGAAAATCCACACCATTCCAATGTGGAAAACCATAGCTGTCGACCTTACAGAAAATAACCGAATCACGCATGTCACTGTCCTTAGCTTAAAAGATAAGTAAACCACTGGATACTACATTAAGCGAGAAACAGAAACATAAAATATCAAAAACATTTAAAGCAATTGATTAAAGATATAATTCACAGTAAATAGCATTTATCTAAAAAATAATTACAACACTAATCTATCGTCCATAAATACCATATTATTTATGGACGATGTGTATGAGTAATAACGTCGCTAACACTCGCACCGGGAAATCCCGGCGTCACTGCGTTAGGCCGGGCTACAGTGTGGGTCTTGTAGGCCTGATAAGCGTAGCGCCATCAGGCAATTCGATACTGATTGCCGGATGGCGGCATTGCCTTATCCGGCCTACACGGCCCAATTTACTCTGTCACCAGAACCGGCTGACGGTCAACGCGGCGGCTGTAGTTCTGATAAATCGCCATCGCCAGCAGCGAGAAGAAGATCGGGCCGCCGGTCATCCACAAGCCACTGTTCCAGTCCCGGGCTTCAATTACTGGCTGGATGATGGTGAACACGTTGGCAAACGTCACCACCAGAACGACCACACCCGTTGCCAGCAGCGTCGCCGCTCGGGTTTTAAAGACAACAAACGGCCTTTCCAGACCCGGACGGGATTTAAAGAACGGAAACGCCAGTGCCAGGAACAGATACGGCAGCGTCATGGATACGTTCGCCATCAGCGTCAGTTTGTTATAGAACGCTGAAGCCGTATCGCCACCAAATGAAACCAACAGGATAAACAGGCTCACCAGCAGGCACTGTAACCACATTGCCGTCGTCGGCATCCCTACGGCATTCAGTTTGGTCATCGGCGCGGGCCACAACGCTTTCGGCGTGCCCTGAATAATCGCTTTCAGCGGTGAGTAGCTGAGGGTGAAAAAAGCGCCGGTATAGGCAAGGAACATGGAAAGCCCGGTAATACGTGCAAACCATACACCCATCACCATCGCGGTCTCAGGGGAAAGATGCAGCGCATTACCCAACGTCATCCCGAGGCTCTTCATCAGGATATAAGTAATATTGCCGAGGTTGACCGAGCTATTGCTTAATACCTGCTGCCAGTTGGTGCTAACGCCCCATAAAAAGATGGCCAGTGAATAACCAACAGAAATGACAATAGCGGCAAAAACAATGCCTTTAGCAAAGTTCTTTTCTGGTTTTTCTGTTTTATCAACCAGTCCCCCTACAGCTTCAATTCCGCCATAAGCAAAAATGGCAAACACAACAAATGACAACATTGCCAGCCCGGACTGATATCCGGGATTAGGTGAGGAGATAAAATTAATATCCTGCGCAAAATGGCCACCAGTTAATAACAAAATAGCGACACTCACTAACAACAGAACTAAATTAAGACACATTACGGCAATTCCGCCTACTGCCGTAATACGCGCAATCTTATTAATACCCCGGGATGCCACGCAGGTCACCAGAATCATCCAGCCGACGGCGAGCAGCCCGACAACCTGCGTAGGCTCAAGCCCTGCAATACGCCAGTGCTGCGTCATGTCTGCGCCAAACAAGAAGGTTGAAAAAGGTACCCAGACTTTCGCCGCAGTACTTACCATCCATATCACATAAGAAGAAAACCACATAAACGTGCCGATAAAGGCATAGTGCGGTCCAACGCTATTATTCATCCACGAATAGATTCCACCCTCTTCTTTCCGATAGGCAGACCCCATTTCCGCCATCATTAAAGCAAATGGAATAAAGAATAATAATGCAGAAAATATATACCACGGTATTGCACTATACCCCATTAAATAGAATGCGGAGGGGCTATTAGCAAAACCGAAAACTGACGTAAATATCATGAGAATGAGACCTGGCAGGCTCATCTTTTTTATTGTTTGGGTCATTAAACCATCCCTTACTCTGGCAAGCGTTTAGCAAACGCCGCTCACCGGTTGGCACTGCTCTCTTTGCAGAGTTCAGCGATAAAAAAATCAACACAGAATTGATACCTAAACGATATCAAATATCCAGGTGTAAATTGTGGCTATTAGAGGGGAAATGAAAAAATATGCTACAAAGTGGCGATTAAGCCGCCACTTTGTATTGCGGAAGAGTAAGTTATGCGCGATCGACGGTAAATGCGATAACCTCAGCCAGGCTTTCTGCGCCCAGCGCCAGCATTACCAGACGGTCAACACCCAGCGCCACGCCTGAGCAATCCGGCATGCCTACTTTCAGCGCTTCCAGCAGGTTGGTATCGATAGGTTGCTGCGGCAGACCACGTGCGGCACGTTTGCGGTTATCCTGTTCAAACCGTTGCTGCTGCTCGCGCGCGTCGGTCAATTCATGGAAACCATTTGCCAGCTCAATACCTTTGTAATAAACCTCGAAACGTTCAGCCACGCGGTGATCTTCGGTACTGATTTGCGCCAGTGATGCCTGGCTAGCAGGGAAATGATACACAAACGTCGGTTTGTCTTTACCAATATGCGGCTCAACGCCCATCGTAAACAGCAACTGCAGTAAGGTGTCCCGGTCTTCTTCGGTATCGGCGATATTGCTGAGATCCAATTTCGCCGCCACTTCCCGCAGTTGGGTTTTATCCGCAGACAGCGGGTCTATCTCCAGATGACGCTGGAAGGCTTGCTGGTAAGAGAGGCTTTCCGCAGGCGAACAGTCCAGCACCTGCTGAAGCAAATCGTCCACCTCATTCATCAGCCGATACATATCGTAGTGCGGACGATACCACTCAAGCATGGTGAATTCAGGGTTATGATGGCGCCCCATCTCTTCATTACGGAAGCTGCGGCACAGTTGATACACCGGGCCGCACCCTGCCACCAGCAGGCGCTTCATATGGTATTCAGGGCTGGTCATTAAATAGAGATTCATCCCCTGGGAGTGTCCAGGGCCAACGAAACGCGTTTCGAACGGGAACAGATGGATGTCCGTTACCGTTGCCTGACTCATACAAGGGGTCTCAACCTCAAGCACGCCACGATCGGCAAAAAAGCGGCGAATCTCCGCTATAATTGCTGCACGTTTTAACAGATTGGGGATGGACGCGCTCGGCTGCCAGGTTGCCGTTTCGCTCATGGTTGTTTCTCCGATTTAAGACAAGGGCACGAAGTCTACTCGTATCGCGCTAACGAGACAAATTTCAGGCAGCAGTAATCAGCACTGGCAATTGGATAAAAAAAGCGACATAGGGTGGTTTAGTAATTAAATTAATCAAATTCAATGATAATTCCCCCCTGTGACACGCTAAAAAAATCGAACACGTCAAATTTCCCGCACATCCCTAAGACTATACTATTGTACCTATAAAGGAGCAGTGGAAACGCGTTCATAACCTGTTTGAAGCCGATGAAGCATCTGATTTCAGGCGGGGATGAAATAACAACAATCTGGAGGAATGTCGTGCAAACCTTTCAAGCCGATCTTGCCATTATAGGCGCCGGTGGCGCGGGATTACGTGCTGCAATTGCTGCCGCACAAGCAAATCCCAACGCTAAAATCGCACTGATCTCAAAAGTGTACCCAATGCGCAGCCATACCGTTGCTGCCGAAGGCGGCTCTGCTGCTGTCGCGCAGGATCATGACAGCTTTGACTACCATTTTCACGATACGGTAGCAGGCGGAGACTGGCTATGTGAGCAGGATGTCGTGGATTACTTTGTCCACCACTGCCCAACTGAAATGACGCAACTGGAACAATGGGGCTGCCCATGGAGCCGTCGTGAAGACGGTAGCGTCAACGTACGTCGCTTCGGCGGCATGAAAATCGAGCGTACCTGGTTTGCCGCAGATAAAACCGGCTTCCACATGTTGCATACGCTGTTCCAAACATCTTTGCAGTTCCCGCAGATTCAGCGCTTTGACGAACACTTCGTTCTGGATATCCTGGTGGACGAGGGTCATGCCCGCGGCCTGGTTGCCATGAACATGATGGAAGGCACGCTGGTGCAGATCCGTGCTAACGCAGTCGTAATGGCAACGGGCGGCGCTGGTCGTGTTTACCGTTACAATACCAACGGCGGCATCGTAACCGGCGACGGTATGGGCATGGCGCTGAGCCACGGCGTTCCGCTGCGTGATATGGAATTCGTTCAATATCACCCGACGGGTCTGCCAGGCTCCGGTATCCTGATGACAGAAGGTTGCCGTGGTGAAGGCGGTATCCTGGTCAACAAAAACGGCTACCGTTATCTGCAAGACTACGGCATGGGTCCGGAAACCCCGCTGGGCGAGCCGAAAAACAAATACATGGAACTCGGTCCGCGCGACAAAGTTTCTCAGGCTTTCTGGCACGAATGGCGCAAAGGCAACACCATTTCCACTCCGCGTGGCGATGTGGTTCACCTGGACCTGCGTCACCTCGGCGAGAAAAAACTGCTCGAACGTTTACCGTTCATCTGCGAACTGGCGAAAGCTTACGTGGGTGTCGATCCGGTTAAAGAACCGATCCCGGTACGTCCGACCGCACACTACACCATGGGCGGTATCGAAACCGATCAGCACTGTGAAACCCGCATTAAAGGTCTGTTCGCTGTCGGCGAATGTTCCTCTGTTGGTCTGCATGGCGCTAACCGTCTGGGCTCTAACTCCCTGGCGGAACTGGTGGTCTTCGGTCGTATGGCCGGTGAACAAGCTGCGGAACGCGCTGCAACGGCTGGCGCTGCAAACAGTGCCGCTCTTGACGCACAGGTTGCTGGCGTTGAAAAACGTCTGAAAGATCTGGTTAACCAGGAAGGTAACGAAAACTGGTCTAAGATCCGTGATGAAATGGGTATCTCCATGGAAGAAGGTTGCGGTATCTACCGTACGCCGGAACTGATGCAGAAAACCGTTGATAAGCTGGCTGAACTGCAGGAACGCTTCAAGCGCGTACGTATCACTGATACCTCCAGCGTCTTCAACACCGACCTGCTGTACACCATCGAACTGGGTCACGGTCTGAACGTTGCTGAATGTATGGCGCACTCCGCTCTGGCACGTAAAGAATCCCGCGGCGCGCACCAGCGTCTGGATGAAGGCTGCACCGAGCGTGACGACGTGAACTTCCTCAAACACACCCTCGCCTTCCGCGATGCTGATGGCACGACTCGCCTGGAATACAGCGACGTGAAAATCACCACTCTGCCACCGGCTAAACGTGTTTACGGTGGCGAAGCGGAAGCAGCCGATAAGAAGGAGAAGGCGAATGGCTGAGATGAAAAACCTGAAAGTTGAGGTGGTGCGCTATAACCCGGAAACCGATACCGCGCCGCACAGTGCTTTCTACGAAGTTCCTTATGATGAAACCACGTCACTGCTGGATGCGCTGGGCTACATCAAGGATAACCTGGCACCGGACCTGAGCTACCGCTGGTCCTGCCGTATGGCAATCTGCGGCTCCTGCGGCATGA
>OGSJ01000800.1_pt1 | contig 13392 bp, 7 predicted proteins | sample 1573851 | NCBI WGS metagenome assembly OGSJ01 (sample SAMN03295846, study PRJEB24534) | human gut metagenome | isolation source: fecal sample 6 from infant 6 | host: Homo sapiens | place: USA: Pittsburgh, PA | collected 2014-07 | reverse complement strand
CAACGGCCCGGAGGGTGGCGGGCAGGACGCCCGCCATAAACTGCCAGGCATCAAATAAAGTGAAGAAGCCCATCCTGACGGATGGGCTTTTTTGCGTGTGTGCGGGGTAAAACCGCCGGGCTGAACGTATTTTGCAGGCGCTGATAAGCGCAGCGCATCAGGCAGATCACGACACCGCACCATCGGGTGCAAAGCAATATCCTGAGCCTCCATAACTCAAGCCATTCTGCGGCATACGCGATAAACACCCAATCTGAATTATCTGTATTACCTCCCGAAAATATCAGGATCTCCCGCGGCAGTTACGTGTACCTTTATCTATTAGTAAGGGTCAATCCGGAGAATAAAGTGTTCGGAAAAATGGTATTAAACTACATGCCGGGTCTAAAAAATTTATTAGCGTACGATAAAAGCTGGCTAAAACATGATGTTAAAGCCGGATTATCCGTTGCTGCCGTAGCACTACCGGTTGCGATTGCTTACGCTGAGTTGGCGGGAGTCGGGGCTATCGTCGGGTTATATTCCTGCGTTTTGCCAATGCTAGCTTATGCACTGTTTGGTTCTTCCCGCCAATTGATTGTTGGCCCTGATGCCACGACCTGCGCGGTAATTGCGGCAGTTGTGGTTCCTCTTTCTGCCGGAAATCCAGAACTCCACTGGCAGTTAACAATCGTCATGACCGTGATGATGGGAGGATGGTGTCTACTTGCCAGTAAGTTTCGCCTGGGTGCGCTTGCTGATCTGCTTTCTCATCCCATTCTAACGGGGCTGCTTAACGGCGTTGCCGTGACGATTATTGTCGGGCAACTCGGTAAGGTGCTGGGTATTACGCTTGATGAAGAGCAAGTGATAGAGAAGATTATTGCCCTGCCAGGCCGACTCTCGGAAATTCATTTATTAACCTTAGGGATCTCCATCCTAACGTTAGCGATTTTAATAGCTATCAAAACGTTTCGTAGCCAATGGCCAGCACCGTTGATTGCAATTGTGATAACAACGGCGCTGGTATGGGTCACATCTGCACAGCAGTATGGTATTGCCACTATTGGGGGATCGGGCTTCCAGTCTGGTTTGCCTGTTGTTCACTGGGGCTCATTTCAGCCTGGTCTGGCGCGTGATTTATTGATCCCTGCGCTGAACCTGGCATTAGTCAGTTTTGTTAGCCTGATGCTAACCGCTCGCAGTTTTGCCGCGAAAAATGGATACGAAATAAATGCTGATGCTGAGTTCAGGGCTTTGGGTGTTGCGAATCTGATGTCTGGCTTATCTCAGGGGTTTGCGATTAGCGGAGCCGATTCCCGGACTGCGGTAAATGACTCCACCGGAGGGAAAAGTCAGCTGGTTTCCGTTGTTGCAGCCTTAATCATCGGAATCGTCGTGGTATTTTTCACGCAGCCATTACCATTTATTCCGGTATCTGCATTAGGCATTGTTCTAATTTATGCATCGTGGTCATTGATTGATTTACGCGGACTCTGGAATCTGAGGCGAAGAAATAAACCCGCATTTCGCCTGGCGTTCTTCACCTTTGGCTGTGTTCTGATTATTGGTGTTATTCAGGGGATCGGCCTTGCGGTATTGCTGGGTCTGTTGCAGTTCCTGCGCACAGTTTTTCGTCCTACTGAGCACTTATTGGGAATTGACGAAAATGGGATGATTCACTCATTAGGTAATTCAACTGATGTGAAAATGATCCCTGGCGTGTTGATGTACCGATTTAACTCACCGCTGACCTATTTTAATGTGGCCTATTTTAAGCGCCGCGTTTTGAATTTAGTCGATGGTGCAGTACTACAACCTAAATGGGTGGTCATTGACGCCGTTTCTTGCTTTACCTATTCAGATATCAGCGTCCTGGCAACCATTAATGAGTTAAAGCGGGACCTGAAGGGACGGCAGATTAAGTTAATTCTTGCGGGCCGGAAAACGGAGTTAACACGCTGGTTTAAAGAGAGTCGACCGACAATGAAGGACGACGACATGATTCTGGCACCAGACCTTTATTTGGCGCTGCGGTTTATTCAAAGCAAAGAAAGCATGAGTGATGGTGAATCTGGCGTTGTTGAATAAAGCAGATTTAGGTAAATAATCAGGATGGATGGAAGGCGCTGAGGACGGGTTTTCGTCCAGCAGGACCTGACATCGACCAGAACCCTATGTTGCTAAAGGGGGGATCAGCATCCGCCCGGGGACGGTGAGTTCCCCGGCAGAGCATTGATATCGGCAAGCTACCTGAAATATAAGCAGTGTGACTGTTGTTAACCTTACGCTGTGAATGCGACAGATCGCTTAAATGATATCCTTCCCATTGCTGGCTTCGAGCTCCCGAATCAGGCGCTTGTTGATCTTGCCAACGCTGGTTTTGGGAATATCCGGGACTATCCTTATCTGTCGTGGGATCGCCCATTTAGTGATGTGGCCGCGGTCGACGAATCCTTGTAGATGTGTCGCTATGGCTTGCGGCTCCAGGTCCTCCCCTTCCTTGCAAACCACCAGAGCCAGGGGGCGTTCGCCCCACTGCTCATCAGGTATCCCGACGACGGCTACCGACCTGACCGCCGCGTGTGAGCTGATGAGGCTCTCCAGCTCCAGCGTGCTTATCCACTCACCACCCGTCTTGATTACGTCTTTGATGCGATCCTTGATTTCCACTATCCCATGGGGATCGATAGAGGCTATGTCGCCGGTGTGCAGCCAACTGCCATTCCATAGCTCAGCCCCTTTCTCGGGCTCCTTCAGGTAGCCCTGAGTCAACCAAGGGGCTCGCACCACTATTTCGCCCAAGGCTTCTCCGTCGTGCACCACCTCCCGACCTTCGCCATCGACGATACGCAGATCCACCAACGGGACAGGCAGGCCGGTCCGAATCCGCAGGGGTAACTGTTCATCCATGGGAAGGGCCAGCTCGGCATCGCTTAAGTGGGTCATACAGAGCAGGGGACAGGTCTCAGACATGCCATAGCCGGCGTGAATGCGTATGCCCCTATGGTGGGCCTGTGTCGCCAGTCCAAGGGACAGTGAACTGCCACCCAGTAACATCTTCCATCCTGACAGATCAGTCTGCGTGGCTTCTTCGCACTCAAGGATCATTTGCAAAATGGTTGGCACACAATGCGAGAAGGTCACACCCTCATCGTGATAAAACCGCACCAGTTTGTTGGGTTCGTAACGACCGGGGTATACCTGCTTCACACCCAGCATTGTTGCGACATAGGGAGCGCCCCAGGCATGCACGTGGAACATAGGGGTGATCGGCATGTAGACATCGTTCGATCGTAGCAGCGACTGTCCCTCGTGGGCTGCCAGGAGACCCAGCTCATTGAGCGTGTGCAGGACCAACTGGCGATGGCTGAAGTAGACTCCCTTGGGATTGCCCGTGGTTCCAGTGGTATAGAACAAGGTAGCTATCGAGTTTTCATCGAAGTCGGGGAAGTCAAAGAGTTCTCCCGCTGCGGTCAGCAGGGTCTCATATTCCCCTAGCACCGGTAGGCTGGTCGCCTTCGATTCTTCGTCGCTAAGCTGGATGTATCCCCGGATAGTGGTCAGCGTCTCTGCCAGTGACTCGACAACCGGCAAGAAGTCGTCGTGCACCAGTACCAGGTTATCCTCGGCATGATTCATGGTGTAAGCGATTTGGTCCGCCGAGAAGCGGACGTTCACCGTGTGCAGCACGGCACCAATCATGGGTACCGCGAAGAAGCACTCGAGGGCACGATGGCTGTCCCAATCTAGCAAGGCGACGGTGTCTCCAGGCATGACACCGGCCGCTGTCAGCATGTTTGCCAGGCGATGAATGCGCTGTTTGAGGGTACGATAGTCGTAACGGAGCTTATCGGCGTAGACGATTTCTCGCTCGGGATGAGAACGCCCACCCGACAGCAGTAGGCTCTTGATCAGCAACGGATAGGCATGGGCCCCCTGCGCTGACTGTATGATTCTTGTTTTCACCATCCAGATTCCTCGTTGACTCACTATTTGCTCGGTATGATGGCAATTGTAGATGAAGGTTGGCTTTTACTCCCTGGCGTTTGCTTCAGATATCGAGGCGGAGACCAGTTCCAGCCCCTGGGGATGAATGTGCGTACCTTGCAACGCGATCGGGTTATTCGCTACCTGCAGAATCCTGGCTACTCTATGCCCAGTTCCTTCACCCGCTGGTTCAGTGCCCAAGGTTGTTCAGATAAATTACTCAAATCTGGCCTACGGTTAAGCACGCCAGAAAAAGAGGTGTTCCTGATACCGCTATATTTTTTGCAGTACCATCGTGGTCTCACTGAAAGGTTTAGCTGGCGTGATGAGGTAGGGTAGGAGTCGCTGTGGACAGAACGATCAGAAATCTAGCAGAACCCTAAAAGCAAAAAACCCGCCATAGGCGGGTTCTTCTGAATAGTGGTGCCCGGACTCGGAATCGAACCAAGGACACGGGGATTTTCAATCCCTTTAAAAGGGGCCAAACGGCCCATCAGCACTGACAGTTTTTTACTGGTTTACCTTGAGAAAAATGTTTAAGTTCGGTTATACGTGACTTAAGTAATGCTTAAATACGGCGTTTCGAAGCTACCAGAATCCTACCATTATGAGCCTATACCCATAGAAGAGAAATTATCTCCCGTTCTCGCGATTCAATGACTAAAAATCAGACGGTGCAGGCTTTTAGATACTGATATTATATCTTTTGGGTAAAGTATTAATCTCTGTTGAGATAGGCTCTTAGCCCTAAAATAGCCGAGCAGCAAACGCCAAAACTACAATACTGACATTACTATTAACTGTCGCGATGGTTCTGAGTCGATCGTCTTTAAGTGTTTTACCATCAAATGTTGCGATGGTGCGGAGTCGATCGTCTTTCAAGGTCTTCCCATCAAATGTTGCGATAGTTCTGAGTCGGTCGTCTTTCAGGGTTTTACCGTCAAAGGTAGCGATGGTACGGAGTCGGTCGTCTTTCAGGGCTTTACCATCAAACGTCGCGATGGTCTTCAGTCGATCATCTTTCAAGGTCTTGCCATCAAAGGTCGCGATAGTCCTGAGTCGATCGTCTTTTATAGTTACGCTCATAAGTATTCTCCTGAGATACATCCATTCAGCACTTTGCCATCCAAAATCAAGCGCTGGTTTCTGTAAGTTCTGGACGCTAATTGTCTGAATGTGCGTTAAAAATTCATCCAGTTAGCATTAACATTAACCAGCGATTCATCGATCATAACAGGTCTGACGCAGTTTAAAGGATACAATCTTACCTATAAATTGCGGTGGCGCATTGTTCTTTTATCTGGCAACTAGAGGTGTCCTCCAACCCCTTTAAATTTTTCGATAAACGCCCCAATTTTCTGGAATACAGTCTGCTTTTTCGTTTTGTACTGAGGATTCAGCGGACTGAGCTTTGGTAGCGTCTCATTTAGCTCAGTGCCATTTTCGGTAGCATACTCCCGTTTGAGTGATGTGCGGATGTAACGCCTTGCAGCCTCTTCATTGAGGTTTTCTTCCTTAATCAACGCTTCCGCTTCCCGCTGCTGTTCACGCTGAGCATAGGTAAAGAATGCATCAATGATACTGGCCTTGTCCGGCATGTCATCAAGGTTAGTTTGCTGAATAAAGTCAACAATCAGACCTTCTTTGGCACGGTTGCCCAGACTTGACCGGATTAAGCGTCTGACCTCTTCAGTCAGGGCTTCTTTACCTTTTTTCTGACGATTGTGGTCGAAAATCAGACCAAGGATGTAATCCAGGTTAATTTCCTGCGACTTCAGCAGGTCAATTTCAAACACCACGTCATCCCAGTCTGTGGTTGATTTATCCCTGTCGTTTGATGCTTTTTCGCGTCGCTGCCAGTCCCGGATATCATTGTATGCTGAGCGATAGTCCTGAACTTTACGTTCTGCCGGGAGACGAATGGTTTGTAATTCAGCAAATTTTTCATCATCCACATAGTGCTCTGCTTTAAAGGTTTCTACCGCTTCCGGGTCACTAATATCAACCTTCTGCAGGGCTTTCAGCGTGGCAAATTCATCATAGTTTTGCAGGATGTTTTCTGCCCGCAGATATTCACCAAATAGTTTGACGAAGGCTTTTTTCTCTTTTTCACTGTCGATACTGGCAGGGTCAGGGAAGCGCTGCTCCAGCTCCGAAACAACAGCCATAAAACCTCGTTTAGCCTCACCGGTTGCCGCATCGGTAAAGCCCTGCATGTACTCTTCGTAGCTTTTTTCCAGCACCACATTCTTGGTGTTTTTGTCGCCAAAAAGTGTGATGGCATCAATGGTCGGACGCTCCAGGTCCCTGAAGGTCACGATATTGCCGAAGGTTTTGGTTGCATCATAGATACGGTTGGTGCGTGAGAATGCCTGCATCAGACCGTGATAACGCAAGTTTTTGTCAACGAACAGAGTATTGAGCGTCGGAGCATCAAAGCCGGTTAAGAACATTCCCACCACGATGAGAAGGTCAATATCCTGATTTTTCACTCGTTGAGCTAAATCGCGGTAGTAGTTCTGGAAACCGTTACTGTCGGTGCTGAAATTGGTTTTAAAGTGGTTGTTATAGTCATCAATGGCTGAATCCAGGAATTCCTTCGCGCTGCTGTTCATTGCACTGGTATCAAAGCTTTCGTCAGTAATATCACCAATGGCGCTTTGCTCTTCATTTGCAGCAAAGGAGAAGATGGTTGCCACCCGAAGGCGTTTATAGCTGCCAGATTTCTTCTCCGCTTCTTCCTGTAGCATTTTAAACGTCGTGTAATAAGCTTTTGCCGCTTCCACGCTGCTAACTGCTAACATGGCGTTAAAGCCCTTAGCTCCCGGGAAGGTTCGGTGCGTTTTCTGACGGAAGTTATTGAGAATGTATTGCGTTATTTCCTGAATACGCAGGGGGTGCAAAAATGCCTGCTGGTTTTCAGCCGCGCTGAGTTTTTTATCGTCTGTTTCCGTTTCAAGAGACTTAAACTGTGGGCGGACATCGTTGTAGTCCACCTTGAATTTGAGCACTTTTTCATCACGAATCGCATCAGTAATTACGTAAGAATGTAATTCACGCCCGAACACGCTGGTTGTGGTTTCTGCTCCCAGTGCGTTTTCCGGAAAAATAGGAGTACCGGTAAAACCAAACTGATAAAAGCGTCTGAATTTCTTCTTGAGGTTTTTCTGGGCCTCACCGAACTGGCTGCGGTGACACTCATCAAAGATAAACACCACCTGCTGTTGATAGACGGGCAGGTCAACTTCGGCTTTCATCAGGTTATTGAGTTTCTGAATGGTTGTGACGATAATTTTGTTATCGTCCTTATCCAGGTTTCTTCTGAGGCCTGCTGTATTATCCGAACCATTGACACTGTCCGGAGAGAAGCGCTGGTACTCCTTCATGGTCTGGTAATCGAGGTCTTTCCTGTCGACCACGAAGAAGACTTTATCAATAAAGTCCAGCTCGGTTGCCAGTCGTGCGGCCTTAAAACTGGTCAGGGTTTTTCCTGACCCTGTGGTATGCCAGATAAACCCGCCGCTTTCGGGTTTTGACCAGTTCTTCGCTTTAAAAGAGCTGTTGATTTTCCAGAGAATGCGCTCAGTGGCCGCTATCTGATAGGGACGCATGACCAGCAGTGTCTGGCTGCTGTCAAACACGCTGTAATTAAACAGAACATTCAGCAGGGTATGCTTCTGGAAGAAAGTGGCGGTAAAGTCCTTCAGGTCCTTTATCAGGGTGTTATCCGATTTCGCCCAGTTCATGGTGAAATCAAAGCTGTTTTTATCCCGCTTAGTGGTACTGGCAAAGTACCGGGTATCAGTCCCGTTGGAAATCACGAAGAGTTGCAGGTATTTAAACAGGGAGTTATCGCTGTTAAAGCTTTCCTTGCTGTAACGGTGTATCTGGTTAAAGGCTTCACGAATCGCCACGCCGCGCTTTTTGAGTTCGATTTGCACCAGTGGCAGGCCGTTGACCAGAATCGTAACATCATAACGGTTAGCGTGTGAGCCGGTCTGTTCAAACTGCTGAATGACCTGCACCTTATTGCGCAGCAGGTTCTTTTTATCTATCAGATAGATGTTTTCCAGACGACCATCATCAAACGTAAAATCACAGATATAGTCGATATGGATTTTACGGGTTTTGTCCAGGCTGCTGTCACTGGGGCTGTCCAGATACTGCTCTGCGAAGCGCCGCCATTCACTTTCGTTAAACACCACACCATTAAGACGCTGAAGCTGGTCCCGCACATTCGCCAGCATCGCAGTCGGTGACTTAACGGAGATAAACTCATACCCCTGATTAAGAAGGTCCTGAATCAGCTCCCGCTCAAGGTCCGATTCGCTCTGGTAGCTGTCACCGGTGTCCATAACTTTTGTGTATTTATCAAGGACGATAAAGTTATTGGATTCAGCAATGGTGTGTGTCTGTTGTGTCATGGTGCATCCTGTACGTTATCTGGCAAAGCCCGGAAGGGTATCAGAAGCATCTTCCGGCGTTCGTAAAGCCTGATACCAGGTGGGTGAAAACATACCCTAGCGGTATCTATGGCCTGTCAGTTGCTGGCGGTTTCTGGTCTCGGGAAGCTGAACAGCAAGTCACGATAGTATTCGTACTGTTTCTGGCGCAGCTCGATTTCGCGGGGAAGGCCCTGACTAATGGAACTGGTTAGGAGATCGAATTTATCCAATATATCGACAATACGAGTTTGTTCTTCTTGCGATGGTACTGGAATTAATATTTTAGCTAAATTGTCAGCATTGACTCGCCTTACTTTAGTGCCAGTAATGTATTGTCTTTTTTGAGATTGAAAACTTTCTGTTTGAAAGAAATAAGAAACATACTTCGGGGTCAGGTTATGTCTGTAAATACAAGCATCACTGCTTACTGCAATATCCTCTGTTCCTAACCATGCAACGGCTTTGCACACGTCATCATCATTTTCACTAGTGGTGGCAATCACTAAGTTACCAGTTTTAGCTTTGCGGCACTTTTGTGCAAGAGATTCAGATACAAATGTTTTTGTTTTATTTGCATATGTTCCATAATGAGTAAAAATTTGTCCATAATGGATACAACCAACGCCTGATTTAGTGAAGTCTTTTTTCTGAAAGCTACCTCCTCGAATAAATTCACCAACCTCTTTTTGTCCCAGAGGATAGAAAGGTGCGGCCCCCTCCTCAAAACTTAGCAATTGGTTGCGATAGTAGTTGTACTGTTTTTTACGCATGGTAAGTTCAGCTGTAAGCTCAGCTGTAAGAGCAGTAAATTTATCCAGAATTCGGACGATTTCAGACTGGATGGCCAGAGATTTTTCAGGATTGTCGGGGCAAGGAATTGGGAATTTATACGATGATAATTTTTTTATTCCTATAATGGATAAACCGCCACTTTTGTTAGCGTTTTCCTTGCACCATTCCCCAAAGTGATGGAATCTATGGAATAAATACCTTATATCTATAATTCCTTTAAATCTGCTAGTTAATGAAAAATTGGTAATTTGCTGATTGGTCAAATGTGGTATTTTGACCAAAGCAAACTCTCCTATTGTTGCCGTCGTTGACATAAATATTGAATCTTTAGGAAAAAGGTTGCCTTTAACTCCTGCTTGATTCACATGCATAATAGAATCATTAAGCTCTCTGCCATTAGTTCGTATATCCTCAAGCCTAAACCAAGGGATATTCCCATCTTCCCAAAATTCTTTTTTAGCTTTAGATGGCGTATAGCCATTTTTAATGTTGAAAATCTCAGCGGCAGTCAACCACTCAACCTCAACCCCATCCAGCAACTTTTCCAGATAACTTAGCTTGTTCATTCCTGAGCCTCACTGCCTTCGATTTCTGCCACAATCGCATCAATATCTTTACGCAACTGTTCAATTATTCTGACGGTGGTTTTCAGTTCGGAATTCAGTTCGGTGATATCGACAATTTCGCGGGTGTTCATGGCTTCGACGTAGCTGCTGACTGAAAGGTTATAGTCATTGGCTGCAACGTTTTCAAAAGACACGGATTTTGCTAAATGGTCAGCATCAGCTTTGCTGGCAAAAACCTGCATAATCTGTTTGATATGTGCGTCAGTGAGGATGTTGTTGTTGGTCTCTTTCTTAAACAGCCCGCTAGCATCAATGAATTGTACGCTGGTATCTGTTTTGTGCTTTGACAGTACCAGTATGTTAACTGCAATGGTAGTGCCGAAGAACAGATTCGGTGCCAGAGAAATCACCGTTTCAACATAGTTATTGTCAACCAGATATTTACGGATTTTCTGTTCCGCACCGCCACGGTAAAAAATGCCAGGGAAGCAGACTATTGCAGCGCGCCCTTTAGCTGACAGGTAGTTTAGTGCATGTAGCACAAACGCAAAGTCGGCTTTTGATTTCGGGGCCAGTACGCCAGCCGGAGCAAAGCGCTCATCGTTAATCAGGGTCGGGTCGTCACTGCCAATCCACTTAACCGAGTACGGCGGGTTAGAGACAATCGCATCAAACGGTTTTTCATCGACAAAGTGAGGCTTAGTCAGGGTGTTCCCCAGTCTGATATCAAATTTGTCGTAGTTGATGTTGTGCAGGAACATGTTCATACGCGCCAGGTTAAAGGTTGTATGATTTATCTCCTGACCATAAAAACCTTCTTCAATGATATGGTTATCAAAATGCTTCTTCGCCTGAAGCAGCAGTGAGCCAGAACCTGCGGCAGGGTCATAGATTTTGTTGACTTGAGTCTGACCGTGCATCGCAAGCTGAGCAATCAGCTTAGAGACGTGCTGAGGTGTGAAGAACTCCCCGCCAGACTTACCGGCATTTGCCGCATAGTTAGAAATCAGGAACTCGTAGGCATCACCAAACAGGTCAATCTGGTGCTCGTTAAAATTCCCCAGGTTAAGCCCTTCAACGCCTTTCAGAACGGCGGCAAGACGGCTGTTTTTGTCTTTAACTGTGTTACCCAGTCGATTGCTGGTCGTATCGAAATCGGCAAACAGACCTTTGATGTCGGCCTCAGACGGGTAGCCGTAGGCAGAGCTTTCAATAGCAACGAAGATACTGTTTAAATCAGCATTCAGCCTGTCGTTGGTGTTCGCTTTAGCGGCAACGTTGCAGAACAGCTGGCTTGGGTAGATGAAATAGCCTTTAGTCCTGATGGCATCGTCTTTGATGTCATCGGTAATGATGCTGTCATCAAGTGCTGCATAATGTATGCTCTCATCCCCTGCTTCCATGTAGCTGGAAAAATTCTCACTGATGAAGCGGTAGAAAAGTGCACCGAGTACATACTGTTTAAAATCCCATCCGTCTACGGAGCCTCTGACATCATTGGCAATGGCCCAGATTTGACGGTGTAGCTCTGCACGCTGCTGAAGGCTTGTCATTTTGTATCCTGTTGTATGATTCTTAAGTACTGCTATTGGCCCGATTTTATCGCAATTTCATTCCGTTGGCAGGCTTTGCATGTCATGCGTTGTACTGAGTGTTCGTTTGCCCGGTTATGTAACCAACGCTCTTTCAGTCAGGCCAGTAGAAACGTTGTGCTGACAATAAATACTGAGGCCCCAACACTTTCGGGGCTTAAGATCAGTCAGTGAGAATTTCTTCATCCGTATCCATTGTGGATGGTGATGAATCTATTTTTGTTGTAAGAAACACCCGACTCAGTAGTCTTTGCTTCAGGGCGTTTCTTCGCTCATTGTAGAATTCCGGGAAGCGACTGAACTCAATATTTTCATCTGAAACTAACAGCATTGATGGCGAATAGTTGTTTGATGGCTGAGATAGCCATTGTTTCAGGGAAGTATCCTGTTTACTTATATTCTGAGAGTGATTCAGTAAATGAAGATTCGGTATGGTGTCCCAGTATTCCGGATTTTCATAAAAGCTGAGCTTCTCCGGTGAATTCGCAATATAATCTAGTTTTTCAAGATATTTCTTTGAAAAATGATTTCTTGGGTGAAGGTGATCAATATGAAACACCTCGGTTGGATTCATTTCAGGGAACAGAAGATGCAATAGTGCGCGGCAACGACCTTCGCCATATCTGATATTGAGAAGGCTTTCGATGTATTCGTCGTCAAATCTGAGGTCTTTATTCGAGCCTTTATATCTGTCAATAATCTTTTCAAGAGGAAAGTGAATATCTGAAAGACTATTTTTCATTACATCTCTGATACTCGTGAGTAGCGCATCTGCCTGGCTTCCAAAGATCCCTTTCAGAAGTACCATGTAAAACCACTGGCTAATTACTGAGCGTTCATTGTGGTTTTTATTCAGGAGGTTAATCGTTGTATATAATGGATGTCCACTGGTTTGCTTTTTGTAAAGCCAGTAGACCACAGGAATGACTGCATTTTTAGATATCAAAGACTGTGGATTGATGCCGAATCGCCTGATAAGAATAAAGGTCTCCTTGATACAGGATTTTATTTCAGACCATTGTTGTTGTATCTTACCGACCTCCTCTGAAGTGAAGTTTTTTACTTTGAACCGGACGTCAGAGTCAATAAGCATCAGGCTGGTTTTTAAGAACCAGTCTCTTTCAATATAAAAACCCATTTCATTATTCTGATAAATGTTTTTTGTCAGTTCATCCAGTTCTTTTCTGAAATCACCCTGCCAGTGCGCTACCGCTATTGACATCAGTAAGTCGGAGAACTCAAGTTTTGTCCCCCCGCTGTTCGTGCGGATGAAAACATCCAGCACATGATCAATGTCCTGACTGCTCTCATTGAAGTAGTGGATAAGATTCTCAGTTCTTATCTTGGTATAAAGTTTAAGCAGAGTTTTTCTGGAAAATTCACTGGAAATGAGTCCTCTTTTTTCGAGTTCTGGTACGACAACGTTAAATAAAATATCATCAGGGGAATCATACTGCTCGTATTTGAATATTTCGTGCAGGCAGAACCAGTGATGTTTGTTGTCTGTAAGTGAATCAGTGTATTGCTTGTCGGTCAGGAACCTGAAGTTATACTTCATCATGAGCTCATCGTCTGAATTAAGTGGCGCTGTTAAATCGACGTAAAGCTTTCTTGGCGGCAGGATGCGATCATCCTGTGCCGAAGGCCACCACACCCGGGGCTGTTTATACGCATACGTTCCACACAATCCAATATATAATGATGTGAGACGCTGCTGACCATCAATCACCGCCTTGAAATCATGAAATCCAGCATTTGTTGCTACGCAGGGGTTTTCTTCATTAAATCGCTGACAGTATTCTTTCAGGAATTCGGTAATGACTCCAACTTATTGATAGTGTTTTATGTTCAGATAATGCCCGATGACTTTGTCATGCAGCTCCACCGATTTTGAGAACGACAGCGACTTCCGTCCCAGCCGTGCCAGGTGCTGCCTCAGATTCAGGTTATGCCGCTCAATTCGCTGCGTATATCGCTTGCTGATTACGTGCAGCTTTCCCTTCAGGCGGGATTCATACAGCGGCCAGC
>OGSJ01000783.1_pt1 | contig 13929 bp, 10 predicted proteins | sample 1573851 | NCBI WGS metagenome assembly OGSJ01 (sample SAMN03295846, study PRJEB24534) | human gut metagenome | isolation source: fecal sample 6 from infant 6 | host: Homo sapiens | place: USA: Pittsburgh, PA | collected 2014-07 | reverse complement strand
CACCGCTACCGGGAAGATTTCGACCTGATGCAGGATCTGGGCATGAACTGCTACCGCTTCCAGATCTCCTGGAGCCGCGTCTGCCCGCAGGGCGACGGCGCGTTCAACGACGAAGGCATCGCGTTTTACGACCGTTTTATCGACGATCTGATCGCCCGCGGCATCGAGCCGATGATCTGCCTGTACCATTTCGATATGCCGCTGGCGCTGGCGCAGGAGTACAACGGCTTCAACGACCGCCGCGTGATGGAGGCCTTTATCCGCTACGGCAAAAAGATGATCGACTGCTATGGCGACCGCGTGAAGTACTGGCTGACCTTCAACGAGCAGAACATCTTCCATATGCCGGAAGCGTTCCGCATTTCCGGCTATATGAAAGGCGAGAAAACCCTGCGCGAGCTGTACGAGCTGCAGCACCATACGATGGTGGCGCACATGGCGCTGACCGAGTATCTGCACCAGACCAGACCGGGCCAGCTGATGGGCGGCATGCTGGCGCACCAGCTGATCTACCCGGCCACCTGCAAACCGCGCGATATCTTCTGCGCCCAGCAGTACGACGAGTTCCTCAACCAGAACCTGCTGCGCGTATTCGCAGGGCAGGGCTACAGCCCGGCGGTGATGGCGGTGGTGGAGCAGGAGGGCTTTGGCGATATCTACCGCGCCGAGGATTTAGCGCTGCTGGCGCGCACCAGAAACGACTATATGGCCTTCAGCTACTACGCCAGCAAAACGCTGGACAGCGATGCGATCCCGGAAGGCACGCCGGTGAACTATTACCTGCTGCACGGCGAGAAAAACAACCCGTACCTGAAGGCCACCGAGTGGAACTGGCAGATCGATCCGCTGGGCTTTCGCACCATCATCACCCGCTACGCCAACGACTGGCGGATGCCGGTCTTCCCGATCGAAAACGGCATCGGGGTGATTGAGTCCTGGGACGGCGTCAATCCGATCGAGGACACCTACCGCATCGACTACCACCGGGCGCATATCAATGCCATGAAGGAGGCGATGTTCGAGGACGGGGCAGAGGTGATCGGCTACCTCGGCTGGGGGTTAATCGACATTCTCAGCTCCCAGGGCGACATGCGTAAGCGTTACGGCGTGGTCTATGTCAACCGGGAAAACCACGACCTGAAAGACCTGAAGCGCGTGCCGAAGAAGAGCTACGCGTGGTTAAAACAGGTTATCCATACCAACGGACGCGAGATGTAAGCCGTACGCTGCCGGGCCGTTTTTGTGACTGATTGATGGGAACTATCCGCTATGTCTGAAACAAAAATAACACCGCACATGCAGTCTTTTGTCGATAAGTTTGTTGAGTTCTCGGCGCGCCTGGCAAACCAGGTGCACCTTCGCTCCCTGCGCGACGCTTTCGCCACGGTGATGCCCATTTTCATCCTCGCCGGTCTGGCGGTGCTGGTAAACAACGTGGTATTTCCGTGGATTTTTCACGGCGACACGCTCGCGCAGTTTAAGGTGTGGGGCGAGGCGATTATCAACGGCACGCTGAACATCGCCGCGCTGCTGCTGGCCCCGATGATTGCCTGGTCGCTGGCGCGCAACAAAGATTTCGACAATCCGGTCTCGGCAGTGGTTATCGCCGTCAGCAGCTTTATCATCATGATGCCGATGCGCCTGCAGATTACGCCCGTCGGCAGCGATGCCGCGGTGAACGTCACCCAGGTGCTGACGTTCGCCAATATCGGCTCAACCGGGATTTTCGCCGGGGTGCTGATCGGGCTGCTCTCAACGGAAGTGTTTATCGCCATTTCGCGGCTGAAGGCGCTGCACATTTCCCTCGGGGAAAACGTGCCTCCGGCGGTGAGCAAATCCTTTACCGCGCTGATCCCGACCATCCTCACGCTCTCCCTGTTCGCGGTGCTGGCGGCGATACTGGCAAACGTGCTGCACACGGACCTGATCCATCTTATTACGACCTTTATCCAGCAGCCGCTGCGGCTGATCAACACCAGTCTGCCGGGGACGATTTTCATCTACAGCTTCGGTAACTTCCTGTTCACGCTCGGTATTCATCAATCTGTCGTTAACAGCGTGGTGCTGGAGCCGTTCCTGCTGATCAACACCAACGAGAACATGCTGGCTTTCGCCAACGGCCAGCCCATCCCGCATATCATCAACAACATCTTCGTGCCGACGTTTGGCATGGTGGGCGGCACGGGCAGCACGATCTCGCTGCTGATTGCCATCTTTATCTTCTCCAGACAAAAATCGGCGAAGCAGGTGGCGCGTCTGTCGCTGGCGCCGGGCCTGTTTAACATCAACGAGCCGGTGATTTTTGGCCTGCCGATCGTGTTTAACCTGCCGCTGATGATCCCGTTCGTGCTGCTGCCCGCCATCGGCATTTACTTCGCCTGGCTCTGTACCACGCTGGGGTTAATGTCGCGCTGCGTGGTGATGATCCCGTGGACCACGCCGCCCATTCTCAGCGCCTGGCTTGCCACGGCGGGGGACTGGCGGGCGGTGGTGGTGCAGTTGGCAATCATCGTATTTGGTGTATTCTTCTACCTGCCTTTCCTCAAGATTGCCGAGAGAGTGGCGTTGAAAAACAGCGGGATAGAAAACTAACTGAAAGGAAGGACGATGGCGGCGAAGTACATCACCATAGCGCGGGAAATTAAGAAACGCATTATCAGCCAGCAGTACGCCGCCAATGAACCGCTGCCGGACCAGTTTGCGCTGGCGGCGGAGTTCAACTCCAGCCGGATGACCATTCAGCAGGCGATGCGCCAGCTGATCGTCGAAGGTCTGGTCTATACCCGCCAGGGGCAGGGCACGTTCATCCGTAAAAACTTCCTTCAGCTCTCGCAGTGGGATCTCTCCGGCAGCGACTACTTTGGTGCGACCAAAACCTGGGAACATCTGGGCACGGTGACCAGCCGGGTGGTGCATTTCGAGCTGCGCTTCCCGAACGAAAAAGAGCAGGCGTCGCTGATGATTAACGCCGATGCGCCGATCTATGACTTCATTCGACTCCGCCTGCTGAACGGCGAACCGATGTCGCTGGATTCCACGGTGATGCCGATGAATCTGGTGCCGGGCCTGACGAAAAACCATCTTGAAGGGTCGGTGTTTCAGTACGTTCAGGAGACCCTGGCGCTGAAAATTATGGGGTCGTATCGGGTGGTGCGGGCGCTTAAGCCCAACGCGCTGGACAGGGAGCATCTGGTCTGCGAGCAGACCGATCCGGTGCTGGAAGTGGAGCAGGTGATTTATCTGGAGGACGGCACGCCGCTGGAGTATGCCCACTGCCACTATCGGTACGACCACGGTGGGATCGTGATCGTGAATAACGGATAAAAAAAAGCGGGCAACGAGGCCCGCTTTTTTAATGCTTCTCTGTCAGTTCAGACGCACCGGCATACCGGAGCGGTTCTGCACGGCCTGGTCAACAATCGCTGTTTCAACGTCTGGCTGAGACGTTACCGCCTGTACCGCGCTGTTCAGCGTAACAGGAACGACTTCGTTGTTGTTGATCTGGTCTTCGCTGGTGGACAGCGGGTTGTGCACTTCGATGTAGCGGCTGCCGTCTGGCTCAGAGGTCGCTTTCACCGGTTCGTTGATGAACTGCACGCGCGTACCGACCGGCACGTTTTCAAACAGGAATTTGATGTCGTCGTTACGCAGGCGCACGCAGCCGTGGCTTACGCGCAGGCCGATACCGAAGTTGGCGTTGGTACCGTGGATAGCGTACAGGCGGCCAATGTACAGCGCGTACAGACCCATTGGGTTATCCGGGCCTGCCGGTACAACGGCTGGCAGCGGTTCGCCCGCAGCGATGTATTCCGCGTGCATTTTGGCAGTCGGCGTCCAGGTTGGGCCCGCTTTCTTACGCTCAACTTTGGTGGTCCAGTTCATTGGGGTGTCTTTACCCAGCTGGCCGATACCGATTGGCAGCACGATAACGGTGTTGGTGCCTTTCGGGTAGTAATACAGACGCATTTCGGCGCTGTTAATCACGATACCTTCATGAACGGTATCCGGCAGGATCAGCTGCTGCGGAATATTCAGCACGGTACCCGCTTTCGGCAGATACGGGTCAACGCCCGGGTTCGCTTCCAGCATGTTAGACAGGCCCAGCTGGTACTGCGCAGCGAAATACTCCAGCGGCTGAGAGTTACCTTCTGGTACCGTCACAACCTGGTTCTGGCCTACCAGACGGCTACCGTCTGTTGGCAGGGGATACGTCACCGCAGACGCGGTCTTACAAAAACCTACTACGGCTAACGCCGCCGCTAAAAGCGTTGTTAATTTCATGTTCATGTTGTGCGAGGTATCTAAGCCATTCTGGCGATGAGTTGATAAGTCTGAATCTGTGATGGGAGCGCATTATATGTGCATTCCCGCTAACAGGGAATTCAGATGTGTACGAAATCACATTTTTTTCGATTTTGTTAAAGTTTAGTGGATTGCCGCAACACGGGATCTCAATTCGGAATTGTGGCATAATGCCGTGTTTATCACACTTTTCGCAGGAATCTCCCCGTGTTAGTTACCAGCAACGTCACTATGCAGTTTGGCAGTAAGCCGCTGTTCGAAAACATTTCCGTCAAATTTGGCGGCGGCAACCGTTACGGCCTGATTGGTGCCAACGGTAGCGGAAAATCCACCTTTATGAAGATCCTCGGCGGTGACCTGGAGCCGACGCTCGGCAACGTATCGCTCGACCCTAACGAGCGTATCGGTAAGCTGCGTCAGGATCAGTTCGCCTTCGAAGAGTTCACCGTGCTGGACACCGTGATCATGGGGCATGGGGAACTGTGGGAAGTGAAGCAGGAGCGCGATCGCATATACGCGCTGGCCGAAATGAGCGAAGAAGACGGCTATAAAGTGGCCGATCTGGAAACGCAGTACGGTGAGATGGACGGGTACTCTGCGGAAGCGCGCGCGGGCGAGCTGCTGCTGGGCGTAGGCATTCCCGTTGAACAGCATTACGGCCCGATGAGCGAAGTTGCGCCAGGCTGGAAGCTGCGTGTGCTGCTGGCACAGGCGCTGTTCTCTAACCCGGACATCCTGCTGCTCGACGAACCGACGAACAACCTGGACATCGACACCATCCGCTGGCTGGAGCAGACGCTGAACGATCGCGACAGCACCATGATCATCATTTCGCACGACCGTCACTTCCTGAACATGGTCTGTACGCACATGGCGGATCTGGACTACGGCGAGCTGCGCGTTTACCCGGGCAACTACGACGAGTACATGACGGCGGCTACCCAGGCGCGTGAACGTCTGCTGGCGGATAACGCCAAGAAGAAAGCGCAGATTGCTGACCTGCAGTCCTTCGTCAGCCGCTTTAGCGCCAACGCCTCTAAGTCGCGTCAGGCGACCTCGCGCGCGCGTCAGATTGATAAAATCAAGTTGGAAGAGGTTAAAGCCTCCAGCCGTCAGAACCCGTTCATCCGCTTCGAGCAGGACAAGAAGCTGTTCCGTAACGCGCTGGAAGTGGAAGCCCTTACCAAAGGCTTCGATGAAGGCCCGCTGTTTAAAAACTTCAACCTGCTGCTGGAAGTGGGCGAGAAGATTGCCATCCTCGGTGCCAACGGCGTGGGTAAATCCACCATGCTGAAAACCCTGGTCGGCGAACTGCAGCCGGACAACGGCACCGTGAAGTGGTCTGAAAACGCGCAGATTGGTTATTACGCGCAGGACCATGAGTACGAGTTCGAAAATGACCTGACTGTCTTCGACTGGATGAGCCAGTGGAAGCAGGAAGGCGACGACGAGCAGGCGGTGCGCAGCATTCTGGGTCGTCTGCTGTTCAGCCAGGACGACATTAAAAAGCCGGCTAAGGTGCTCTCCGGTGGTGAGAAGGGCCGCATGCTGTTCGGCAAGCTGATGATGGAAAAACCAAACATCCTGGTGATGGACGAACCGACTAACCACCTGGACATGGAATCTATCGAATCCCTGAACATGGCGCTGGAGATGTATCAGGGTACCCTGATCTTCGTCTCTCACGACCGTGAGTTCGTCAGCTCGCTGGCGACCCGCGTGATCGAAATTACGCCAGAGCGCGTGGTGGACTTCACCGGTAACTATGAAGATTACCTGCGCAGTAAAGGTATCGAGAACTAAAAAAAAGCCGGGTGGCGGCTTCGCCTTACCCGGCCTACGTTCTGTTCCCTCTCCCTGTGGGAGAGGGTCAGGGTGAGGGCATCAGGCCGTACTAGATCACCCACTCGCCCCCTTCAACCCCGTTCACCAGCAGCGTACGTTTTTCCCCTGCAGGCAGCGACACCTTAAGCGATTTCCACGCCGGACGATAATCCCCGCGCGCGTTGACCTTCAGGTTGATGGTTGCGCCGTCGCACACCATTTCCCACTCCACCCACAGCGCGTTGCCGTCCTGGTAGCCCCAGCTTTCGCCGTCGTCTTCAAACAGCATTCCGGAGGTTGTCCCGACGCCTTTTACCGGGAACAGCTTCAGCTCGCGTGCCGTATCTTTTTCGGCATTCACATGCGTGATGCGCTCGCTCAGCGGCAGACCGGCACCGGCGCGCACCAGCAACGGCAGTTTTTCCAGCGGCGCGTCGAGGACGATTGACTGGCCGCCCGCATACCACGCGTGGGTGTAAAAATCATACCAGCCGGTGGCGTTATCCGGCAGCCAGACGCGGCGCTCGCGCTGCTCGGCTTCGACGACGCTGGCCACCAGCAGGTCGCGGCCCAGCAGGAAGTCATCGCACTCCTCAAACGTCTGCGCATCATGCTCGTGGTCGAGGAAGGTCGGGCGTAGCATCGGCTCGTCGTCGGCGTGCGCCTGCCAGAGCAGGGTATAAAGGTACGGCAGCAGGCGGTAGCGCAGCTCAACCGCGCCGCGAACGGCTGGCGTGACGCCCGGGTACATCCACGGCTCGTTCACGGTGTGGTCATCGTTCCACGAGTGAATGGTAAAGCGCGGGTGCATCACGCCGTTCTGCACCCAGCGTACGAACAGCTCGGCGTCAGGCTTGTCGCCGGAGAAACCGCCGACGTCGTGGCCGACGTTGAACAGGCCGGACAGGCTCATGCCCAGCCCCATGCGGATGTTATAGCGCAGGGTGTCCCAGCTGGTGCGGTTGTCGCCGCTCCAGGTCTGAACGTAGCGCTGCATCCCGGCGCAGCCGGAGCGGGAGATGAGATACGGACGTTTTTCCGGCGCGAAACGCTGCTGCGCTTCCAGCGAGGCGCGCATCATCAGCAGCGGCATCACCGGGCGAATGTGCTTGATGGCGATCTCCTTGCCAAAGCCAAAGCAGCGCGCTTCTCCGTCCCACACTTCATATTCGTTGTTGTCGTTCCAGGTAGAGTCGATGCCCATCTCCAGCAGCTGCGTGGTCACGCCGTTCTGCCACCACTGCACCGTCTGCGGGTTGGTAAAGTCGAGGTGCGAGCCTTCGTCATCCCAGAAGCTGGAACGTTCCGGTGCATCGGTTTCTGAATCGCGAATGAACAGGCCGCTCTCCGCCACTTCGTTATAGCGCGGATGGTCCTGCAGCAGGCACGGCTTGATGTTTGCCGCCAGCTTCAGCCCCGCGTCGTGGAACGCCTGACTCATCACCTTCGGCTGCGGCACCTTGTCATAGTTCCAGTTAAAGACGTAGCGCTTGCCGTTGATAGAGGTATAGCCGGAGGAGAGCTGGAACGAGTCGCACGGGATGGCGTGCTCTTCGCACAGGCGGATGAAGTTCATCAGCTGGTTCTGGGCGTCCGGCGCGTCGGTGTAGTGCATGGTCGAGCCGCTGTAGCCCAGACTCCATTTCGGTCCGAACAGCGTTTTCCCGGTCAGGCGCACGAAGGCTTTGGTGACGTCCAGCACGCGCTTGCCGGTAAAGATGTAGTAATCGATATCGCCCGCTTCCGCCTGCCAGCGACGATAGGCGGTGTGGTAGTTGTCGATTTCGTTACCCAGATCCAGCCAGCAGCTGCTCAGGTTGTCGTAGAACAGGCCGTAGCTGACGTCGTCGCGGCGGGCGATAGTGAACGGAATATGCTTGTAGAGCGGGTCGGTGCTGGCCGCGTTGTACCCCATTGCGTCGAGGTTGCGCATCTCATAGCGCTTGCCGTTGCGCTGCAGATCGCCCGCTTTTTCGCCCAGGCCATAGAAACGCTCGTCCTTGCGGCGGCTGAGGTAGTGCGCCACGCCGTCGCCGTGGGCGTTCAGCAGGTAGGCGCTGGTTGGACGGTCGTTGACCAGCGGCTGCCACTCGCCCGCCTCATTGCGGTAGTGCCACTCCAGCCACAGCGGCTGGTGGACCGTCACGCGCAGCTGTTCGGTTGCCACGGTGAGCGTCTCATCCTGCTGCGTCAGGGTCCAGGCCGGGCAGGAGAAGCCGCTTATATCGTCACGACGGCGGCCTTCCCACGGCACGTCTTTTTCCGGCGCGATGCTCCAGGTGCGGTCCAGCGCCAGCTCGCCTTTGCGTTTGATCAGTACGCGGAACAGGTTCTCTTCCAGCACATACAGGCACAGGCGGTGCTGGTTATCGACCAGCAGTTCCAGATGGTTTGCCGACTGCGTATCAAGGGTCCAGTTTTTCAGGGTTTTCATATGCAATACATCCACTATCAGGCGCGCTTGGCGCGACGTTCAGCAATAAATGCTACCAGGAAGAGAGCGCCAATCAGGTCAAAGAAGCCCATGGCAATAAAGAGCGGGTTAAAGCCGATTTTGTCGGCGGTCACGCCGATTAACAGCGAGAACAGGAAGCTGGCGATCCACGCCGCAGAGCCGCGCATGCCGTTTACGGTCGCCATCTGGCCTTTGTCGAACGACTCAACGACCAGGGCGCTCAGCATGCAGGAGATAATCTGGTGCCCGAAGCCGCCGATGGAGATCAGCACGATGGTGATATACGGGTCGCGGGTAATGGCCACGATGCCCAGCGAGATCATCAGGAACGCGCCCGTCACGGAGCTGGCAACGACCGAGTTAACGCGCGAGCAGCCGAACAGACGGGTGTACAGACGCGTCAGGTAGCCACTCGCCACGCTGCCGAGGTCGGCGGCGAGGAACGGCAGCCAGGCAAACATCGCAATCTGCTTCAGGTCCATGCCGTGCTCTTTGGCGAGGTACAGCGGCACCCAGAAGCTCAGCACCGCCCAGGCCGGTTCCGCCATAAAGGCCGGGATGGCGATCCCGTAGAAGCGTTTGTTTTTCGAGACGGTTTTCAGCGCGGTCAGGAAGGGCAGTTTCACCGCAGGCGGTTCGTTATCCTGCTTGATGAACGCCAGTTCGTCCTTGCTCAGGTTCGGGTGCTGCTCCGGGTTGTGGTAGAACGCCCACCAGAGGATCACCCACAGCAGCGCCAGCACGCCGGTAAACATAAACGCGCCCTGCCAGCCGAACGATGCGTGAGCAAAGTAGATGATAGGCGGAGCCAGCATTGCGCCGATGGAGAAGCCCACGCCAGCCCAGCCGGCGGCAACGGGTCGCTCTGATTTCGGGAACCATTCGCCGATGGTTTTGGCGTTCGCCGGAGTAGCGGCGGCCTCAGAGGCACCCATAAAGAAGCGCAGAATAGCGAGGTGCAGCCAGCTTCCGGCACCCGCGTGGAAGATACACATCAGCGCCCAGATCCCGGCGCAGACCATAAAGCCAATCTTCAGGCCGATGACGTCAATCAGCCAGCCGCACAGGGGCTGGAAAATGGTATAGGCGATCTGGAACGCGCCGACGATCCAGGAGTATTGCTCGGTGGTGATCCCGAGGCTCTCTTTCAGTTCCGGGGCGAGGATCCCGAGTGAGTTTCGGGTGATGTAGTTAACGGTGACGCCAAGTAAGAACAGCACCAGCACGTACCAGCGCAGGTTCTTGATGACGCGACGGGTTTTGCTTGTCGCTACGGTGTTATTGATGTCCTGACTCATTTTACTCTCCACAAGACGGACGGTAAGGGAACGGAGGTTCAGGTGTCACACGGATTTTTATGCCTTTGATTTCTATCCGTTTAAACTACTTAAGTTGGTATACAACTAGTATGGAAGTTGTGTGACAAGTTCACCTTAAGGAAGAAAATGAGTGGGCAAAAGTGGATTTTGTGCAAAATTTCTCATAACTGACGTAAACCCTCTGGCATGATGGCTTTTATGTCAGCTATTACCTGACCAATACGCTATGAAAATTTTTTCATTTCGCAAATGGAGCCAGATCACAAAATGGACAAAAGGCTAAAAATCACCGAAATCGCGGCCCGGACGCAGCTCTCGATCAGCACCGTATCGCGGGTGCTGGCGGGAAAAGCGAATACCAGTGAAAAAGCGCGCGCGAAGGTGCTGGCGTGCGCGCGGGAGCTGGGGGTGATGGACGGCATGGCGGCAGGGCGTCTGCTGCTTAATAGCCTGGTGGTTTTTGCCCCGCAGCGGGCGTTTGACGAACGGTCCGATATCTTTTACTACCGCGTGATCCAGAGCGTGAGTAAAGGCCTGGCGTCCCACGATGTGCGCCTTCGCTACTGCGCGCTGGAGGAGAACGACAGCGACGCCCAGCTGTTTCTGGCACGCATGAACGAAGCGGACACTCAGGCGGCAATCCTTCTTGGCATCGACGATCCCCATATCCACGATCTGGCGGTGGACGTGGGTAAACCCTGCATGCTGATTAACTGCCGCGACCGGCACATGCGTCTGCCTGCCGTCGCGCCGGACCATCGCGCCATCGGCGAGCGGGCGGCGGAGTACCTGTTCGAGATGGGGCACCGCGAGGTGATGAACGTGCTGTGCCTGCGTCGCTACACCATGGAGCTGCGCCTGTCGGGGATCCGCGACGCGTGGCAGTCTCACAACCTGAAATTCAACGATAAACGCGATCTGCTGGTGGTGCCCAGCTTCAGCGCGCGCGAAACGGAACAGATGGTCAGCAGCTGGCTCAGTGAAGTGCAGGGGAAGGATTTACCTACCGCGTTCCTGGTCGGCGGCGACTTTATGGCGGCGGGCACCATTAGCGCCTTACAAAACCACGGCCTGCGCGTGCCGCAGGACGTGTCGGTGATGAGCATTGACGGCTTTAACCTGGCCGCAATCCAGGATGTGCCTCTGACGGCCGTGCATGTCCCCCGCGATGAGCTGGGAACCGAAGCGGTATATATGCTCCAGCAGCGGCTGATGCGCCCGGACGCGCCGGTCGGGACGTTACTGCTTAACGGCACGCTGGCCGTGCGGGAATCGGTACGGCGGATACGTCAGGGGAAACGACGCACCGCCGTGGAGCGGGAAGGGCTGTACGACAATTAAACCATGCCCAGCGCGCGCTTGCCGTGGATGTTGAGATCGTTCACGGTAAAGCGGTTCTGCCAGCTTTTTTCATAATCCTCGCGCGGGAAGTCTCCCGGCGACGCGCCGGTTTCCAGCGCTTCTTTGACCTTCTTAGCGTAGGCGAGGTTTTTCTCGCACATCGGCGCGGCAGGGATGTACATCACGTTGCCCCAGCCCTGCTGATTTTCCACCGGCGCCACGGAGTGGATCACATCGCAGTGCCACCACACGGAATCACCCGCCTCGAGTGCCGGTATGCTGCTTAATGCCTCGATCAGCAGCGGGTGCCACTTCTCGGAAACCGGCAGCACGCGCCCCGGAGCTACGCCGCACAGCTCGTCTTCCGGCACGTCGTCCAGCAGCGGCCGCAGCAGAATGTAGGCCATCGCTTCCGGGATCGGCACCACGTGCAGCAGCCCCTGACCTGGGATCATGTCCGACAGCGCCGTCCAGCCCTGGAAGGTGCGGAATACCGAGCATTTAGTGGTGTTATCGACGGTGTACTCTTCCACTTCGGTACGGTGCGCGGCGTTCCACGGATCGTATTTCTCGACGTTGCCCTCAAACACGCGGGCAAACACCTGTTGATAAGCAGGAAGCAGCCAGCGCTCCAGCGCGCCGGAGTCGGTATGCGCCCCAAGCCCTTTTGAGGTCGTTCCCGGCGGGCGGCGGCGGATACGGTCCGGGTAAATCACGCTCACGTCCGGGTTGAACCACTGCTTGCCGTTGCTCTCGAATGTCCATAAACGGTTCAGGAACGACTGCACCTGCGCCATCTCTTCGCTCTGGCGCGCCTGCATTTGCGCCTGAGACCAGTAAATCGGGTAAATCTCCGGACGAGAGGCCGTCAGGGTGCCGAAGAAGTTATCGCCCGGGCCTTTGTAGACCTCATCAAACTTATTCAGATCGAGGTAGTCGAGCATCGACTGATCCCACGCCAGCGCCTGCTCGCGCGGGAAATGACCTTTAATCACCGCGCAGCCGCGGCGTTTAACGGCCTCGCGCTGTGCGTCGGTAATCGTGCCGTTTGTCACATCCGCAAACGGAATTACCGGCCAGACGGATTCGCCTTTGTTCTTAAGCGCGTTGATTTCCGCCACGCGGGTGGCAATTTTGTCGCTGAGCTTATTAAACACCGCCTGCACGTCGCCGATCTGCGCGCGCAGCTCACGTTTTAACTGACGGATTGCCGCTTTGTGGTCCGCTGGTAAGGTTTCACTGGTAAAGGTCATAACTGCCTCGCATCTTTCATTCGAAAGTAAAAATGTCTACAAGTGATACTTTAAGTTAAAATTAAGTTAATGCAAGTTTAAAAACTTGACGCAAGCCACAGGTCGGAAAAAGAGTGAGAGGCCGGAGCAAGGCTCCGGCGAGGAAAGGTTCAGAGATCGAACGGGGAATGGTTGTCGAGCACGGCCTGAATGACGTTCAGCGCGCCCTGATGGTTGTTGTCGTCTGTGCCGTAGCGGCTGATTTCTTTGATGCTCTCTGCCGCGTTGCCCATCGCAAAGGAATATTTCACCAGCTTCAGCATCTCGGTATCGTTGCCGCTGTCCCCAATGGCCACGCACTCCTGCGGGGAGATTTTCCAGCGTTTCAGCAGACGACTGATGCCGTTGGCCTTGTGGAGGCCGGGGATAATCAAATCGACAAAACCAAAGCCGCTGGTGACCGGCTTCATAATGCCGTCCAGGGAGACGTGCAGTTTATCCACCAGATTAGGGATATCGCTGTCCGGCAGGTTCAGGGAGAACTTAAACAGTACGTCGTCAATTTCGCGGTAATCGCTGATGCGCTTTAAGCGGTGATAGTGCTTTGACATCAGCGCCACGAACGCGTCCGGGGCTTTATCGCTCACGTACGCGCTCTCCAGCCCGCAGGCCACAAAGTTCAGCCCTTTATCTTTCAGCAGCTCGCCAATCACGATTTGCGATTCATGCCGCGTCAGCTCGCCGTGGAAAATCTGTTCGCCGCGATCGAACACCAGCGCGCCGTTTTCCGCGACGAAGGAGATCCGATCTGTGAGCTCCGGAAAGAAGGAGATGAGCTGGTAATACTGATTGCCGCTGGCGACAACGAATTCAATGTCGCGGGCTTTAAGCTGTTCAAACTGTGCCTGGAAGCGGTCACGATCGTACTGCTTGGCATCATCAAGGAAAGTTCCGTCCATATCGGTGACGATAACTTTAACGGTCATACTGTGCTCCTGGGTCACTGCGTTTTGAAACATTCTAATAACAAGGTGACGGGGAGCACAAATTTAATTTCATTCGAAAGTAAAAGCAAAACGGCAACCGAGGTTGCCGTTTTTAGTGTTTTCTCCCTCTCCCCGTGGGAGAGGGCCGGGGTGAGGGCATCAGCGTGCGCATATCCTCTCACCATCAAGAGTGAGGGGATATGCCGTTACAGCGTATGCTCAGTACGGGCGATAATATCGTCCTGCGCATCCGGCGACAGGGCGGTGAAGAACGCCGAGTAGCCCGCGACGCGCACCACGAGATCGCGATACTGGTTAGGATGTTTCTTCGCTTCCAGCAGCGTTTCGCGCGAGACGATGTTGTACTGAATATGCCAGCCCTTATGCACCTCGAAGAAGGTGCGCAGCAGCACCATCAGCTTCTGGCGATCGCTGTCGTTTTCCAGCGTCGACGGGTTCAGCTTCTGGTT